>CEOQ01055205.1_pt1 | contig 19780 bp, 19 predicted proteins | sample 361351 | NCBI WGS metagenome assembly CEOQ01 (sample SAMEA2619907, study PRJEB7988) | marine metagenome | biome: marine biome (ENVO:00000447); feature: deep chlorophyll maximum layer (ENVO:xxxxxxxx); material: "saline water (ENVO:00002010), including plankton (ENVO:xxxxxxxx)" | depth 60 m | reverse complement strand
TCCGCTTTATTTAAAACTTGATGATGATTATGCCGGCAGCGCTCGGATATTAAAAATTCTTGCTGGATTGTACGATTTTAGTCCGTTGCTGCCAGAAATTGACATGGGTGCGAAACAATACGAACAAGTTACTCCCGCGATGATAGATAACCCGGCGCTGCGAGAAATGGTAGAGCGTTTCGAGCGAGAGAGTGATAACGAAATTTCTCCAGAATCTGATTCGACTTCGGATACTGCGGTTATGCTGCCTCCAGAAGTTGAGCAGTTCTTAAATGACATCTCTCAAAGTGGTTCAGATTCATCGAGGGATGATCTGGAGGAGCGAGGTGAGTAGTTGGGGCGATCTTGTTTATCAAATGCTCTGGCGTCAGTAGTCCTTTCGCTTATTCTGTTCGGAGTTGCCTGCGGTTCTGGCAATGAGAGCAGTGGATCTACTTTTATGAAGATCAATAAAGATAATGCGGTTAGGGACCTGAGTAGCTTTGATGGCGCGCCGTTTAAATTAGCTAAGGAGTATGACATTTCTGGTTTGCCTAGGGCAAGTGCAGCATATATGGGTTATTACATTCCACCTGATAGTGAGCCAATTCAATACGAGCTACGGATATATCCTGACCATAAAAGTGCAGTAGAAATGGGTATTCAGTACGCTGAGGAAGTTACTGGTGAAGAAGCATTGCTCCGATCTGTGGACGTGCGTTGGGACGAGGGCACAAAAGATCGGCGGGGTGGTGGCTTTCACCGAGGAGGTTTGACTCCGCTATATGGCGATTATGCAGTTATCGGTAATATCATATTGCTGTGCGAAGGGCGTGATTCTAATCAGGCTCTAAGTCGATGCGAGTCTTTACTTTTCGCAGCTGGAATCATTGAATAGCCGTCTTGGTTTTAACCCTTTCCAACCTGGTATTTGGCATTGGTATCGAGTTAAAGTGTGGTCAGGGGTCTAGGTGACAACCTTTAGAGTAAAGTTAAATTCCTATCGTTACTTGTTACTAACCGTTACTCCTGAGAGCTTTTCAACATAGCTCAAGATACCGGAATGATCGTTACCGCCTTCCCCCCAACCTACAAGGGCTTTCATTACCTGTTGTAAATTTGCTGTCACTTGGAGTGGAAGTTCTAGTTGATCGGCGGTTTTTGCGGCATTGTTAATGTCTTTGTAGTGCAGTTCGATTCTGAATCCAGGTTTGAAATTTCGTTCGAACATCATTGGTCCTTTTGCATTCATTACATTGGAACCAGCGAGTCCACCTTTTATGGCGTCGAAAACAGTTTCAGGATTTACACCTGCTTTGGTTGCTAACACAAGGGCTTCCGCTAGGCCGTGAATGTTTGCTCCAACGACGATCTGATTTGCAAGTTTCGTAACATTGCCAGCACCACTTTGTCCGCATAACACAGCGGATTTACCTATTACGTCAAATAACGGTTTTGCGCGTTCAAAATCACCTGGATCACCGCCAACCATTATCGCTAGGTCGCCCGATATGGCAAACGGCTCTCCGCCTGAAACTGGGGCATCAATGAAGTTGACCTGTTTCTCGTTGCAGCGATCATGTATCTCTTGGGACACACCTGGTTCAATGGATGACATATCGATAATCAAATCACCACTTGTAGCACCCTCAAGGAGACCGTTTTCTCCAAGTACTACGGCCCTAGAATCAGGGCTGTCAGGAACCATAAGAATTGTAATATCTGACTTGGATGCTACATCGGCAGATGAGACCCCGGCCTGTGCACCTTGTTGTACTAATTCGCTTATTGCTTTAGATGATCGGTTGTAAACCGTTAGGTTGTAACCTGCTTCAACCAAGTTTTTGGCCATGGGCTTCCCCATGATTCCGAGTCCGACGAATCCGATTCTTTCTGACATGTTTAATTCCTTATACCTATTATTATGAGTGGATTGTGCTGTTGCCTGTATTTTTCATAGACTTCAACATCAAAGTAGCAGGTGACTGTTTATGTGCGCCCATTTGAGCCTAGTGGTTCGAGCTAACGTCGAACTTTATTCGTCTTCTTTCCAGAATCGCTCTTCTAAAAAGGTGTAATCGGTATTAGCGAATCTGCGCCCAACGTCCTCGATCATTTGCGGGTGGCCACACGCGTAGATACAGGTTTCCTTTGGGTTAAATCCGAGTTGAGACACGTAGTCTTCAACCAGAGTGTTAATTCTACCTTCTGCCCCCGTCCATGGATCATTACGTGTTTCTGTGGGTCTGGAAACAGAGGGATAAAATCTTACGAAATCGTGTTTGCTCGCGATTTGAGTTAACTCTTCATCGTAGCCAAACTCGTCTAAATAACTTGCTCCTTCTAGTACGTCGAAAGTGTAGTCAGTTCGCTCTATTCCTTCTTGTGGCTCTGGCCACTCAGGATCATTAAGGAATTTTCTAAGGATTGAAAGGTAGGGTACTACTCCGGTTACAGTACCTACAAAAATGTGATGTTTGAATTGTGCTTGTAGCACAAAAATACCCTTTGCACGAGGTCTTAGTGTCATTTCAGCTCCGACCTCGAGATGATCCAGTAAAGGGGTTAAATGACCACCCTCAGCGACGGGCACAACTTCAATGAATAGTTCAATCTCTTTTTCGTCGGGAGAAGATACGATCGAATACGGACGTTCGATACCTTCTACCCCTATCGTGCAATACTGGCCAGGTTTGAAAGAAAATGGCTGCGCTGGCTTGATCCAGAATTTGATCAAATCTTCGGTTAGTTCTTCTCGTCTCACAAGCTCACATGTTGTGAACCGCCCTCGAATTGTTCGACTCGTATCGTCTGCCATCACGTTCTCCGTACATGTATGAAAATTTCAACAACCAGAATACCCCAAGAGTGGTGTCTCTGAGAAAGCTTCTACGACCGGTTGTGCGGTTGTTTTTTTATCTCACCATATCTATCGTATTTATGTAGGTCGCTGGGAACTAATCCGATGTTAGACTTCACATCAATTCGATCCTAGATAAATTAACGTATATTTGCCTGAATGTTGATGCTGTTAATCAGTCGTCAACATCTGTGTCGGAGCCAAAAATATGGTAATACGAACATTGGAGTTGGCATGGCGCCGTCCTACTTATGACGATTTCTATGCGGTGATTAGGTTCCATAGTTAATTGCTTGGTCGGTGCATTCGTTGATTAATTTTAAGGCTGACCACTAGCTATGAAAATTCTAATTATTGGTGGCGGTATCGCTGGATGTTCTGCAGCGTATTATCTGTCACTAGATGGTCATGATGTATCTCTATTTGAACGTGATTCTATTGCGTCTCATGCATCTGGTTTCGCCTTGGGAGGTATAACCCCATTATTTGGAGGCTCCCCAAATAATCCTTATGACGTGTTATCTGAGTATTCGATTGGGTTGCATCGAGACTTGGCGAAACAGTTGAATGGGGGCAATTCGGAGAAGCTCAATTTATTGAAAAAGGCTTCAGTTATATTGGCAGTAGAACACTCGGATGTGGATCATATGATGAAAATATATGATCTCTATGCCAAGGATTACGCCAAAGATATCCGCTGGTTGAGTATGGGTGAATTAAGCCATGTGGACGCGAGGATTTCGCCGGATGTGTTGGGGGGGCTTTATGTCGGTGAAGCTTATGAAACTGATCCCTATAAATTGACACTGAGTTTATGGCAAACGGCTGAGCAGCATGGTGCCAAATTGGTAAACCGAAGTGTGACCGATATTGTTGTAAAAGGCGGGCGAGTATCTGGAGTGGTGGCAGGCGATGAGGAATTCGAGGCAGATGCAATTGTTGTAGCTGCGGGTCCCTGGAGTTCACCATTACTCTTGGATTTTGAAATTAACGTTCCTGTAACCCCATTAAAAGGTCAGATTCTACGCCTCGACGCTCCAGATCCGCCGTTGAAGGTCTCTCTTTGGTGGGATACAGATTATGCGACTACTAAACCCGATGATCTTTTATGGGTTGGGACGACTGAAGAAAATGTTGGATATGATGATAGCGCGACATCCGTAGCGCGTGACCGTATTATACGATCGGCTGTAGGAATTCTTCCATATCTCGATGATGCGGAATTGGTTCAGCAAACGGCCTGCTTAAGACCTATGACACCGGATCGTTTGCCCATTATTGAGGCTGTATCTGAACCTCAAGGTTTGATGATCATTACCGGTGGCGGACGGCATGGGATATTGTTGGGTCCATCAATGGGATTGGCAGCAGCTAATCTTTTAGCTGGCTCTGAGTTTCCTGTTGATATAAGTACTTTCTCGCTGTCAAGATTCTCTTGAGAATAGGGAAAATGCCAAGTAATAAATTTGGAAATCTACATTCTCCATGTTTCTCCCATTTTTCCAAACAGTTTGGAGGGTGACAGCATTTCCACTTTGAAACCACAGGGCACTAGGCACGGGTTTAACATTGCAGTAAAAATTGCTCTTAAATTGTCGAAATTATCTTTTAAGTCGCTCCAATATTCATTCGATATAGAGCAGAGAGCAATAGAGAAGCCTAAATCAAGATTTATCGACTTAATGATTTCTGAAATTCTTAAAATTCATCAGCCAAAACTTCAATTGCCCGAAGTTCGGGTGTCTCGCCGTATGAGATCTACTTTAGGTTCTTATATGCCATCCGCTAAACAAATTGCCATATCTTCAAGATTGCTTGCAATGGGTGAAGATGGTGATATACGTGAAGTAGTCATGCACGAAGTCGCTCACGCGATCGTTCACGCTCGTTTTGGAAATAAGCCGAGTGCACACGGACGAGAATTTAAAGCCGTTTGTAAGGAATTGGATATCGAGCCAAGAAGATATGTTGATGTGTCAACTGAAAAGTGGCAAACGCGAATCCGTTACGCCGCACGTTGTAAGTTTTGCAATTTACTTGTCGTTAGAAAACGACGCATGCCATTTGCTCGATGTGTTTGCGGGTCAAAAATATACCCCAAATTGTGGGAAGCGATATCAGAGTCTGAGCGAAGTCAAGATTCCGATTGGGTAATGATCTAGATTGACACGTCAATAGTTTTCTGTGATTGTAGAATTTCTATTTGAGTGGTAGTCTGAATATCAGTTAAATAAATATCTAGGGGCCTTTAAATCCAGTCCAGTGAGGCTGGCAAGGGAACTCGACTAAGGGTGTGCCTTCTCATTTCTGTTCGGGAGCACGCGCTAATTGTCACCAGAGTGATTCTAAATCCTTGCCGGCGATGCAAGGATTTTTTTGTGCCATGTTACGAATGCTAAAAATGGAGTCAATTTGCCGAGTGGCAACAATAAAATCCTGCTAACGGGTGATGGTGTTCGCAGAGCGCTGACGAGGATTTCACACGAAATACTCGAGCAAAATGCTTCATCTGACGATCCTGTTCTGGTTGGTTTGCAAACTCGTGGAGTTCATTTGGCACGTCGCATAGCGGAAAACATTGAAAATATAGAACACTATAAACCCGTAGTCGGATGTCTTGATCCGAGACTATGGCGCGATGACCCCCAGGTTGCTTCAGGTCAGCCTCTCATGCCTTCTGATATCCCAACCAGTGTGGATGGCCGACTGGTGGTTATAGTTGACGATGTTTTGTATACAGGGCGAACTATTCGCGCTGCTATGGAGGCATTGCTAGATTTTGGACGTGCAAGTCGCATACAACTAGCAGTTTTGGTTGACAGAGGGCACCGTGAACTCCCAATTCGTCCTGATTTTATCGGTAAGAATATTCCCACATCACGTGGTGAACGTGTGCAAGTCCGAATGCTCGAAATTGATGGTGAGGATGCTGTACTGATCGGGGAAGAGCACTGATGGCGCAACAATCGACCTTATCGCCCAGTTATTTAGAGCAAAACATGATTGGATTACAAACTCGCAGGCATCTTCTTGATGTTGATGATCTGGGCGCTTCTGAAATATCAGGTTTGTTGGATACAGCCGAAGGTATGTTGGAAATCACAGCTAGAGATGTCCGTAAGACGCCTGCATTACGTGGTAAGACGATCATTACTATGTTTTTTGAGAACAGTACCCGTACCCGGGTTTCATTCGAGCAGGCCGGAAAAATATTAGGCGCTGATGTCATTAACGTGACGGCATCTGCTAGTAGTGTTTCTAAGGGTGAGTCTTTATTGAACACAGTGAAGACGCTAGAAGCGATGCAGATTGATGCTTTGGTTGTACGTCATCCACATTCTGGCGCTCCTTATTTCATTTCGAATCACATTGATGCTTCAGTGGTGAATGCTGGCGATGGAACTCATGCGCATCCGACGCAGTCGATACTTGATCTTTTCACTGTACGTGCTCACCTAGGAAACCTGTCGGGCAAAAGGATAGCGATAATCGGGGACATCTTGTACAGCCGAGTGGCGCGTTCAGACATCATAGCGTTTCAAAAAATGGGTGCTGAAGTCGTTGTATGTAGTCCTAATACGCTACTTCCTGATGAATGGGAATTGGGCTCTACATTGGCGCTTGAGTCAGGGTTTGGCAGATTACAGATTGCGAAATCGGTCGAGGAAGCGGTTGATGGAGCTGACGTGGTTATGCCATTGAGAATTCAAAAAGAACGGCAAGATGCTGGGCATCTGCCAAGTCTGCGCGAATACTCGGCGCGTTGGGGTATTGATTCTCAGAAAATGGCTCTAGCGAACGACTCAGCGTTGTTGTTACACCCTGGCCCCATGAACGAAGGAGTGGAAATTTCAAGCGAAGTTGCGCATGGATCGCAAAGCGTTGTTGAGGAGCAAGTTCGTAACGGTGTCGCGGTGCGTATGGCCGTTTTATACACACTCTGCGCTCCGGGTAATTCTGTTTCAGCGATACGAAATGACGGAAACTCGGAGATCAAATGATGCCGTCCGTCGATATAAAAGGAGATGCTTTTGATAGCCAGAAATAAACTGGCAATAACGGGTGGGAGAGTGATAGATCCTGGCGAGGAAATCGATCGGATATCCGACGTATTAATTGCTAATGGCAGGATCGAAAAGATCACGCTGGAAACCGGTGGGAGTAAATTAGATGGATATGAGCTTATTGATGCTACCGGTCTGATAATTTCCCCGGGATTTATCGATCTTCATACTCACTTAAGGGATCCTGGGCAGGAATGGAAAGAAACGATAAGTTCCGGAACTCATGCTGCTGCTAGTGGTGGGTTTACGACAGTTTGCGCCATGCCCAACACCGATCCTGTTCAAGATTCGTCAGGCACTGTTGAAGACGTCATCCGAAGAGCCGGTGTTGAAGGGATAGTTAGAGTTCTGCCAATAGGATCTATTTCGGTAGGTCAAAATGGCGAACAGCTTGCTCCTATGGGGGAACTTGCTGATGCCGGTGTAATTGGATTTTCTGATGACGGCAATCCTGTCGAAGACGCTAATTTGATGCGCCAGGCTCTCGCTTATTCAGCTGAAGTCGGTCTCCCTGTTATAAATCATGCTGAAGACAAAAAAATAGCTGCAGGAGGGGTTATGACCGCGGGTTTGGTTGCAACCAGGCTTGGTCTTCCAGGGGCTCCAAATGAGGCTGAGACTGCTATGGTTGCCCGAGATTTATATTTGGCTGAACTAACCGGTGCGCGACTTCATATACCGCATATTTCTACAATCGGATCTGTAGAAGTGCTGCGTTCGGCAAAGGATCGTGGAGTGAAAGTTACCGCTGAGGTTACTCCTCATCATTTAACCCTTAGTGAAGAGTGGGTGTTCGGCTTGAAAGGTGAGGTGCCATCTAGTGTTGGGTTGCAAAGTTACGATACGAATACAAAAGTCAATCCTCCGTTGCGCAGCAAGGCGGATGCGGAGGCATTAGTGGATGCTTTGCGAGAAGGCGTCATCGACATCATCGCTACGGATCATGCTCCTCATGCATCGACTGACAAAGTGTGCACCTATAACGAAGCTGCGCCAGGGATCAACGCGCTTGAGACGGCATTTTCTTCGGTATTGGTTTTAGCAGATAGTGGAAAAGTTTCATTGGTGCGATTGATTGAATCGTTGACAACACGTCCGGCATCCATATTAGGGCGTGATCTGGGTAGGCTGAGAAAAGGGTTTCCTGCTGATGTCACTCTTATTGATCCATCGGCCCTGTGGATCGTTGATCCAAGTACGTTTGCTTCGAAAAGTGTGAATACACCATTAACCGGAGTTGAAATGACAGGCCGTGTTGTCCGAACGATATATAAGGGTAAGACTGTGTTTCAGTCTCAACCTGAAGTTAGGAACAGCGGATGAGTGATTCACGAACTGACGCATATTTGATTCTTGAAGATGGTTCAGTATTTCAGGGACTAACGCTTGGCGCTCAAAAAGAGGCTATCGGTGAAGTAGTTTTTAACACCTCTATGACTGGTTATCAGGAAATGCTCACCGATCCTTCCTATGGTGGTCAAATTCTTGTTCCTACTTATCCGATGATAGGGAATTATGGTACGAGTGAGGCAGACGTTGAATCCACACGGGTGCAGGTTAAGGGTTTTGTAGTACGTGAGGATTGTGATGCCCCCTCTCATCCGTTATCTGAGGGCACCATTGATGATTACCTTTCTCAGAATGGCATTCCGGGTGTCTCGGGGATAGACACTCGCGCGGTTACCCGAAAACTACGGTCATCAGGAGTGATGATGGGCATTATCACTCCTGATGGAAGCGTATCCCATGCTATGGAGGTACTGTCAAATGCTCCTCGGTATGGTGAGTTTGATGTTGTAAGAGATGTATCCACTGATGAAATTTATGCCTGGGAAGGTGATGCTGGAGAAGGCTCTCGGGCTTATCGTGATTTGCGGTCTAGGGCTCTTCAAGGAGGAATGGGTCGTCGAGTTAAATCAACACTGGCTGAAGGGGATAACCGCGAGGATCGAATTAAGATTGTGGTCAATGACTATGGGGTTAAACTGAACATTCTTCGATCATTACGCGCCCGAGGTTGTGAGGTCGTTGTTGTCCCAGATGACGCATCGGCGGCTGAAATCTTGAGTCAGAAACCTCACGGGGTGATGCTTTCGCCTGGTCCGGGTGACCCGGAATTGCTTGATTGCTCTGTGGAGACTGCCAAAGGATTGATAGGTAAGGTCCCTATTATGGGGATCTGCCTGGGTCATCAGATTATTGCTCGATCATTTGGAGCGGATACATTTAAGTTGCATTTTGGGCATCGTGGAGGTAACCAACCGGTTAAGGATATTGAATCTGGTCGTGTTTATGTCACCGCGCAAAATCATGGTTACGCAGTCGATCCAGCAGGTCTCCCAGTGGAGATGGAAATCAGTCACCTCAATCTGAATGACGACACGGTTGAAGGACTTAGGCATCGAGAACTGCCAATTATGACTATTCAGTATCACTCTGAAGCCTCTCCGGGCCCGCACGATAGTGAGTATTTATTTGATCGTTTTTTGAGAATGATCAAATAGGAGTGAGACAAAGGATTGGGAATTACACATTTTTGTCTATTACACGGAATGATGCTGTTCTGGGGCGCTAAGAGGAGACGCTATTGAAAAGAGTTCTGAGCACTGATTCGCTCATTGAGTTGCCAAAAAAAGTACTTGTAATTGGTTCTGGTCCGATAATAATTGGCCAGGCTGCTGAATTTGATTATGCTGGAACACAGGCCTGTCGTTCTCTCCGAGAAGAGGGCATTGAAGTTGTTTTGGTCAATTCCAATCCGGCAACGATTATGACGGATGAAGATATGGCTGACCGTATCTATATCGAACCATTAACTGTTCCTGTTCTTGAAAGAATTATTGCCAGAGAACGTCCGGATGGCGTGTTAGGAACTCTTGGCGGTCAGACTGGTCTCAATCTCTTGGTGGATCTCGAGAAGTTGGGCATTCTTGAAAAGTACAACGTTAAGACTTTGGGTACTTCTGTGGCGTCAGTTGAGATGGCTGAAGATCGTGAGAAATTTCGCGACCTGCTTGAACGGATTGGTGAGCCAGTACTCCCATCGTATGCAGTTGAGTCTGTAGAGGAAGCCGTCGTTGCTGCAGCCAAGATCGGTTACCCAGCAGTTGTCCGACCCGCTTATACGCTTGGTGGGACAGGGGGTGGAATTGCACAAAATGAAGGAGAACTTCGAAATATTGCGGGCGGTGGCATTGCGGCTAGCAAAGTTGGACAGGTTTTAATTGAACGTTCTCTTCTCGGCTGGAAAGAGATCGAGTACGAAGTGATGCGAGACGGTGAGGGAAATGTCATCACGATTTGTAACATGGAAAACCTAGATCCGATGGGGGTACATACCGGTGATTCCATTGTTGTTGCACCAAGCCAGACGCTCAACGATAAAGACTACCAGCGGCTTCGTACAGCATCTTTAAACATTATTACTGGGCTCGATATCAAAGGTGGTTGTAACGTTCAACTGGCGTACCGTCCTTCTAAAATGGTGGCGGACACGATTGGTGAAGGGGCAGGTTATGACGATGAAGGATCTATGTATTACGTTATTGAGGTTAATCCGCGAGTCAGTCGATCGTCTGCGTTGGCTTCCAAAGCGACCGGTTACCCTATTGCAAGGGTTGCGGCCAAAATTGCTCTGGGTAAAACACTTGACCAGATATCAAATGCTGTGACTGAGAAAACTACAGCTGCATTTGAGCCTGCGCTCGATTATTGTGTTGTAAAGATTCCTCGATGGCCATTCGATAAATTCCCAACAGGTGATCGCACTCTTGGCACTCAAATGAAGGCTACGGGTGAAGTAATGGCAATCGACCGTACATTTGAGGCTGCGTTACAGAAGGCAATCCGATCTCTTGAGAATGGACGTGGCTCTCTTTTATGGGAGGATCCTGATTGGATGGGTGACGGTCCTTCAGAACTTCTTGCGGATGATGATCGGTTGTGGAAATTGGCAGCTGTGTTGCGTGGTGGACGATCTGCAGAGTCGGTAACGCTTGAGACAGGCGTAGATCCTTGGTTTACACGCGCCCTCGCGAGAATTATCGAAATGGAGCGTCAACTATTGGCGGAAGAATTGACCCCTATTCTTATGCGGAAAGCAAAGAGAATGGGGTTTTCCGACGCTCAAATTGGAACGCTTGCAGATTATCTCCCAGAACAGGTGAGGACGATGCGGAAAGAGTGGGGATTAAAACCTGTATACAAAATGGTAGATACCTGTGCAGGTGAGTTTGAGGCTGTCACTCCGTATTTTTATTCAACTTATGAACAAGAGAACGAGGCTCGACCATCTGAGGATACTGTCGCTGTTGTTTTGGGAAGCGGCCCGATCAGAATAGGCCAAGGGATTGAATTTGATTATTGTTCTGTGCACGCTGCGATAGCCCTGCAAGCATCGGGTATCAAGGCCGTAATGGTTAATTCAAATCCTGAAACTGTTTCGACTGACTTCGATACATCTGATCGTTTGTATTTTGAACCACTCGATGAGGAAAGCGTTCGAGATATTATTGAGAATGAAAGTGATGGGCATTCAACTCCGGCATCTATGGTTCAATTTGGTGGTCAGACGGCTATCAATCTTTCGCAATCTTTGGGCGTTGCAGGACTGCCCATTCTTGGATCTAGTCCTGATGTGATCGACTTGGCATCAGATCGTGGGCGTTTTGAGATGTTGACGGCTCGTTATGGTCTACCCCAACCACCCGGTGGAATGGCGTCTGACGTGGGAGCTGCTCTTGAAATAGCGGAGAACGTTGGATACCCGGTTTTAGTCAGACCAAGCTATGTGTTAGGTGGTAGAGCAATGGAAATTGTTCAAACTGCACCTGAGCTTCATCGTTATTTCGAAACAGCGTTGAGAGAATTCCCTGATCAGACTATTTTGATCGATCATTATTTGACTGGACTGGAAGTTGAAGTTGACGCGGTATGTGATGGCGAAGATGTATTAATTCCTGGAATTATGCAACATATAGAACGGGCCGGTGTCCATTCTGGCGATTCCATGGCTGTATACCCAGCACAATCATTGACTGAGGCTGAGATTCAAAAAATTGTTGATTACACTCATAGGGTCGGAATTGCACTTGGGATTGTCGGTCTAATGAACATTCAATTCATCGTCGCTGGGGGTGGTACATATCGCGGCTTTAATGTCGATCACCATAGAGATGATTCCGGAGATGCGGAGGTTTACATAATTGAGGTTAATCCCAGATCGTCTAGGACTATACCGTTCATATCCAAAGTCACTCGAATGCCTATGGTTCGTATAGCCACTGAGGTGATGCAAGGAAAAACCATTAAGGAACAGGGCTACGCAAGCGGACTTGCCAAAGAGCAAAATTTGATTGCAGTAAAAGCGCCTGTGTTTTCAATGTCCAAGTTGGCTGGTGTCGATACCTTCTTGGGCCCAGAGATGAAATCTACAGGTGAAGTGATGGGAATTGACCAAACATTTGATGGAGCTATAACCAAGGCATTGCTCGGATCCGGGCTCAGCGTTCCAGAAGGAGGATCTGTATTGTTGAGCATTGCTGATCCTGATAAGCCTGATTCTGCCGGTCTTGTTCGTTTACTTGACCAAGCGGGGCATAAAATTTACGCGACAAGTGGTACGGCGGAAATGATCCGTTTGATGGGAGTCGATGTCACTGAGGTCGAAAAACGCTTACAGGGCGGAAAAGGTCGTACAGTCGTTGATATTATCGAAGATGGAACTGTGAGCGCTGTAGTCAACACGGTCACCGGTGATCGATCTACCTTGCAGGACGGGTTTCATATTCGTAGAGCGGCAGTTATGCAACGTATTCCATGCTTTACCTCTATAGACACGGCTCGTTGTGCGATTGAATCAGAGGGTGCATCAGGCGAAGAATTGGAGAGTCAAGATTATAACGTCAAGACTTTGGCTGAGTACCTTGGTGACATGTAAGTCGCTGGAATTTAGTTGACTGTAATTGAAATTTGGACTCTGAATTAAAGGAAACGATCCCTGTATTTATTACAGAGTGTTAAATTTTCGAAGCGCTTACCGTTAACCATACTCTTGGGACGGTTTTGAGCTCCATTTCCGTCCAGATCTGAGCGAGTCCTTTTTGTAACGATGCGCGGCCTTTATCTAATGGCACCCCAGGCATTACACCTTCAATCCAATCGGAGAAACCGGATATTTGGTGCCATCCTTCGTGGGGTACTTCGACGCGATTTAAGTCATTTACCAATATTTTGAGGCCTGCGGATTCTACAAGATCAACATATTGGTTGGCCGTTAGCTGAACGCGTGATTCAACCTTGCTAGATTTATTTGGTGACAAGCCATGCTCACGTTTTAGTATCCGTAGTGAACGCATCATCCATTTTCGAAAGAACTCATGGCTATCTTCTGGATGAGAGCCTTCAAAGAAGGATGTGTTGAAAGCAAATATGCCTTGGGGAGCTAGCTTTTCTTTGACTTGCTTTAAAAGCTTTGCTTTGTCCGGCACGTAGTGAATTGAATTGCAGTAAACGATAGCGTCTACCCGGTCCTTCACAGCGTCTGTTAGATTTTGAGCTTCTGAATGAACGTAGTTGACGACTAGTTCTTTGCGTTCACCGATTTCCTCTGCCGCTGCTCTCAATGCTGTAGTTGAGTGATCGACAGCATAAATTACCGTGTCTTTAGCGGATTGAAGTCGTTCCAAAATTAATTTTGTAACTCCCCCAGTACCACATCCCAAGTCGACTATTTTTCGTTGTTTGCCAACTTCTGCAAGATCAAGCAAGCGTACGTTGACCTTTGTGTAAAAGGGTAGGTAGGAAAAGCTCGTGAAGTTGAATTCTTCGCTCGCTGTGTCCAAATTTGTACCTCATGTATTGCTGCAAATGCAGTGCTGACTATAATCCGTATATTGGAAAGCGTTGTACCGCCGTTGTACCGCTTGATGGCGATATCTAAATTCTATCAGAGACAATTTTTCTGAAAAACACTAAACATATAACTTGGTCTGAAAAACATCTTTTTCGACATATCTCGCTCGTGATATGTATCGCGTTGATGGTTGCTTGCGATAGCGGCGGAAACAGTGACCTGCCGCTTATATTTGTTGCTGCTTCGCTATCCGATGTGGTTGTGGAGGCTGCTGACGTGTATGAGGCTGAGACCGGTAATCGCGTTGAATTTAGTTTTGGGGGATCGATTATGCTGGCAAATCAGATCGCAGAACTCGGTGCACCGGCAGATGGCTTTATTTTTGTTGGGGATAACCCCGTCCTAATCCTTAGAGAAGCGGGGTTCTATTTTGATGATAATTTTTTGCTTGGGCTAGGTAACAAACTTGTTGCGATCGCTCCTTCGGATCAGGCAGCTTTAACTTCATTGAGAGAACTTGTCGATGAGGGACCCCGCTTAGTAATTGGTGATCCTAGTATGGCCCCAGTTGGCGTATTCACCAAGGAGGCTTTTGAATCAGCAGCTCTATGGGAAGATGTTTCCAGAGATGCCATATTTGCTTTAGACACTCGAGCCGCTACCGCTGCAGTTCAGTCAGGCAATGCTGACTATGGGATCGTCTATAAAACTGATGTTATTAGCTCAGAGTCAGTCTCAATTGTCTATGAAATCGAGGAAACATACTCAGCGATCGAATATGCTGGAGGAAAAATTGAAGATGCCGTTCACTCGGAAGCTGCCGCTGAGTTTTTGAGTTTTGTTGCTTCCTCGCCCAAAACCCGTAATCTATTTGTGCGGGTTGGATTCACTTTTGAGACTCCTGTTACAAATGAACCTTGAACGTCTCAACCTTAGGATCTTTTTTTATGATGTTCGACATCCCAGTAATTGCACTTTCGCTACAGGTTGCTTTTGTGGCGACTGGTTTGACGTTGCCGGTTGGACTGATAGTGGCGTGGTTGTTGGTCAGGAAAGATTTTCGCGGTAAGTTTTTCCTTGATATTGTTGTCTCTCTACCACTAGCCTTGCCTCCAGTTGTGGTTGGATATGTATTGTTGTGGCTTGTGGGTACACACGGTTGGCTAGGGCAGATAAGTCAGGGACTGTTCGGCTCAACTCTCGCTTTCACATGGTTCGCGGCTGTCCTAGCTTCTTCAGTAGTGTCTTTTCCTCTTGTGGTCAGATCGTTCACAATTGCTTTGGCTGGGGTTGATCCGAAATTGGAGGTGGCGGCGAAAGGCCTAGGTGCGGGATCATTGCGTACTTTTTTCACCGTCACCTTGCCACTGGCTCAACGGGGTGTGATAGCTGGCGTATTGCTTGGCTTCGTGAGGGCTTTGTCAGAGTTTGGTGCCACCATTATTGTTGCGGGCAATATCCCAGGTCGCACTCAAACCGTGCCTACGGCGATATTCACAAGAATTTCTTCGGGTGATACTAATTCAGCGTGGCGTCTTGCTCTCGTTTCGCTGTTATTGGGTGTTATCGCTCTGGCAGTCCATAATTGGTTGTTGAACCGTCCTAGATCGCCTAACACAACGGGTCTCAATCGACTGAACAATCCTTCCTCATGATTTCATTTGATATACATATGAAACGATCGGAATTTCTGTTGGATGTGGCTGGAGAGTTTGGTGATGGGATCACAGCGGTGTTTGGCTCTTCGGGTGCAGGCAAGTCGAGCTTACTTGATTGTCTTGCTGGTTCTATTCGCCCTGACAGCGGTCACGTTCAAATGGGTGAAACGATTTGGTACTCGAGCCTTAATAGGGTTTGGGTTACGCCTGAGAATCGGCGCGTGGGAACGGTTTATCAAGATGGAGCATTGTTTCCGCATCTCGATGTTAGGAGCAATATTGAATTTGGATGGAAATTGATTCCTGAGCATAAACGTCATATTGACCCTCTTGAACTGGCGGACTTTATGGGATTATCTAATCTCATGAGTCGCAAGCCCTCTACACTTTCTGGGGGAGAGCGCCAGCGTGTAGCGATCGCTCGCTCGATTGCCATTATGCCGAGTTTGCTCTTATTGGACGAGCCGCTTGCGTCGATTGATAGTCCCAGGCGCGGATCGATACTTAACTATCTCAAACGAGTACATGCGGAGTTTGAGATGCCCATGATTTACGTATCACACTCTATTTCTGAAGTCGTGTCAGTTGCTTCTAATGCAATGATGCTGGAAGCTGGAAAAGTAGTTGGATTCGATCACCCAACCGCTCTGTTGCCTTATGTCAACAACTCTGAAGGTATTGATAAATTTGAGAATATATTTGATGGGGTTATTGGTCCTTCTACAGATTATTTAACTACAGTTGAAGTCAATGGAGTCGAAATATGGGCGGGACGCCAACGTAAAAGCATGGGTGAGCGTGTACTGGTTTCGTTAGGCGCGAATCAAATTATTTTGGCAGCGCAGCGGCCAGCAAATATTTCTGCTCGCAATATTATTGAAGGCAAAGTTGTTGAAACCTGGTCCAACCTTGGAAAAGTCTTCGTTGAAGTCGATGCAGGCCCAAAGTTTATTGTTGAGTTGACGGAAACTGCATTGAAAGACCTTGGAATTCTTATGGGTTGCGACGTATTTTTAGTGTTTAAATCAAGCAGTGTCGGTGTATTCGACACTTAAATTTCTCAAGTAACTCAGACATGAAAAAAACATATTACTTAGCTTTGTTGTTCGTATTTATATTTGGTGTTGCTTGTGCATCAGATTCCACTCTTTTGCCCACCGCTATTCCTTCGTCGTCGGTTGTAGCGAAATTACCTGATGATTCGCAACCTGTTATACCAGACGATGCGGAAGTTGACCGCAAAACAGCAATGCTCTTGGGATTGGATATTCATCGTCAACTCTGGGCTACTAGGCCAACCGATAATTACAAATTTGGGTTCAAATGGAATGTTGGCGATTTTGCTTATGAAAAAGCTAATGTAGAGGTGCGTGTTTTGAAGAATGAAGTTGACGCTGTAGTTTGGGCGGAGGACGCCGTTACCGCTGATGGGTCTGAGCCCGCGGGATTCGTTATTCCAGACCTCCCGGATCCTGACCATTACTACAGCATAGATGGATTGTTTACGGTTATACAGGAGGCGCTTGATAGTGATCCATCTAGAGTATCTCTTGGATTTGATTCGGTGTTCGGATTCCCGACATCCGTAGTGATTGAATTCTCTGCTGATAGCGAACACCAAGACGTTTCATTTTTTGCTGCCCAAGTAGTACCAATACCGGGTCCGCCCGAATAAGAACTGAAGACGCCTCATCATGGCTAGTCAAATTGTTTTTTGCTCGAAGGGCACAGGTCTGCTAAAACACACTCTTGGCACAGGGGTTTGACTTTTCGGCAAACTTGCGCTCCGTGGACGTCTAATTGTGCGTGGAATTCCCCCCATACTTTTGCGTCGGCTTTGAGGTTGTCGGTGAATAAGCGCTGGTAGTCTTCATAGTCATTGCCGTCAACCTTCCATCCGAGTCTGTTGATTATTCTTCGTGTGTAAGTATCTATGACGAAGCTAGGTTTTTTAGCTGCGTATAAGACTATGTCATCGGCCGTCTCGTTTCCGACACCATATATGCTGAGAAGTTGTTTACGTAATTCAGGTAGTGGGTGGGAGAAGAATCTCTCGTCATCACCGTTGTATTCGCAACTTATTATTTTGGCAAACGCTTTGAGTTTCTTGGCCTTGATATTGTGATAACCCGATGAGTGAATGACGGTTGCCAGTCTAGATTCCATCGTGTTGTGAACGGCTTGGTAGCCCCATATGCCTTCTGTGTGCATACTTGCCAGTGCCGTTCGTGCATTTTCCCAAGTTGTGTTTTGTACAAGAATCGCACCAGTAACTATCTCGAATCCTTGATTCGACTCATACGTCGTTGGCCACCAATTTAGTGTCCCATTCTTTTTCAATAGGCGGTTATATATTAGGTCGAGGAGTTCTCGAGTCGGGTCGTTCGGCATTGTGTAGTAAATCTTCTAGATCGTTTGAGTGTTGGAAAACATCTTGTGTGTAATAATTGGCGTGCACTTTGACAGCGCTAAGCTAAACAGAGATGTCAAATTAGGAGGCACCTTTGAAGACCATGTTCGAAAAGCTAGATGCTGCTGCCACTAAAATGAACAGCTTTGTGTGTGTAGGGCTCGACCCGAGTATTGACCGCGCTCCGATAAATGATATAGCGGCGTTTAATATAGCGATCATCGATGCCACAAAAGATGTTGTTTCAGCTTTCAAGCCTCAATTTGCTTATTACGAAGCTATGGGGATCGAAGGGTTCAAGATACTTGAAAAGACGATACAACATATTAGAGATGTAGCCCCGGATCACATAATTATCGGTGATGGAAAGCGTGGAGATATTTCCACTACTGCAACCGCTTACGCTCGTGCGATGTATGAGATTTGGGATGTGGATATAGCAACCATATATGCTTATCAGGGGAGTGATTCTGTTGAGCCATTTCTGAAGCATCCAGGGCGCGGGGTGTATATCGTTTGTCGGACGTCTAATCCTAGTTCACGCGATATTCAAGATTTAATAGTTGATGGTGCTGGTGATCAGACCCGGGTGTTTGATCGGGTGGCTGCAATGGCTGATCGCTGGTCGAAGGCTCAGAATGTTGGGATAGTTGCTGGAGCAACTTTTCCTGATGATTTAAAAACGTTAAGAACCCGGCATCCTGAACTACATTTTCTCATTCCTGGGGTGGGAGCTCAGGGAGGAGAAGTGGAACAGACCACGAAAGCAGGAATGAATGAACACGGTAGAGGATTCCTTATTAATTCATCGCGTGGGATCATTTATGCGTCTAATGACTCTTTAAATTTTGAACGTGAGGCCCAGCGTGCAGCTGCATTATTGCGTGATCAAATAAATAATGTTCTTAAATCACAATAGGTTTCCGTCCTCATTATTAATGTTAAGAATTTGATAGGTTTTGTTAATGTCAGGGACTCCGTTTAATGTTGGAGATCGCATAACTCTCAAGAAGCCACATCCTTGCGGCAGCCGTGATTGGGAGGTTTATAGAATCGGTGCAGATATTGGTATGAAATGTTTGAAATGTTCACGGAGAATGATGTTTACACGGCGAGATGCCGAACGTAAAAAAGTTTCTATTATTAATTATGATGAGGTGGATGGTAGGCCAGATTCTAGATAATGTTCCTGTCAATCGTCCTTGATTGGGGTGTAGTCCGGTGATCGGTGTACCATTTGAGGTGATTATTGGTGGAGTTACGAATGACTGGTCTGTCATTCGTCGACTTGGAGGTCTGCAACATGATGGAGCTTGTTATAGATAGCATTCGAGTTAGTTTGCTTAACCATCAACGCGTCGTAATTCTTAAAGAAAAAGATACTGAGCGTTACCTCCCGATATGGATCGGCCCTCCGGAGGCTGACGCAATCGCTGTTCGTCTGCAGGAAGTCTCGGTCCCTCGACCGTTGACGCATGACCTTATGCACAACTGCATCAAAAGTATGGGTGGGATCATTGATCATATAGTCGTATCTAGTATGGAGAATGATACCTACTTCGCAACTATAGTGGTTCGTAAAGGTGACAAAACGGTTGAAATTGATGCCCGCCCGTCCGATGCGTTGGCGCTTGCAGTTAGAGCGGATGTCCAGATATTTGCGGCTCCTGAAGTGATGGAAAAATGTGGTGTGCGGCTTGATAAGGATACTGGGCTTGCGGTTATCGGCACTGATGACGATTCTAATCCTCCGACGAGAGTTGGCGGTCCTGTTGGGGAGGAGGAACGCGAAAGGCTGTCAGTTTTTTCAGAATTTATAGAATCGTTGGATATTGGAGATCTCGATGCTGATGATGAATCTGAAGACGGATCCAATTCTGACGGGGATCAGCCTGTTGCCGGAGATTGAATTTAATTTAAACATGGTACGACCCAATTAAGTGCTGATCTTTTGGC
>CEOQ01020352.1_pt1 | contig 19798 bp, 28 predicted proteins | sample 361351 | NCBI WGS metagenome assembly CEOQ01 (sample SAMEA2619907, study PRJEB7988) | marine metagenome | biome: marine biome (ENVO:00000447); feature: deep chlorophyll maximum layer (ENVO:xxxxxxxx); material: "saline water (ENVO:00002010), including plankton (ENVO:xxxxxxxx)" | depth 60 m | reverse complement strand
TAACGCCAGAAACATTATTTAAAGGTGGAAAAAATTTAAAAAAAGAAGTAACTAACATAATGGAAAAATTTTCAAAAAAACCATTTATTTTTAATTTAGCCCATGGGATCTTGCCAGGAACACCAATCAAAAATGTAGAAAAACTTATTAAACTTGTAAGAAATTAAACTATGAAATACTTTGGAGAAAAAAATTATAAGCACGGAACAAAAAGTAATATGGGTGTTTTGTTGACTAATTTAGGAACACCAGATAGCCCAGACAGAAAAAATCTAAAAAAATATTTAAAAGAGTTTTTATCAGATCCAAGAGTAATTGAGGTGCCAAAACTTATTTGGCAAATAATTTTAAGAGGAGTTATTTTAAATGTAAGGCCACAAAAAGTAGCAAAACTTTATAAAAGTATATGGGGAAAAAAAGGAGGACCATTATTAATTATGTTAAATAAACAAAAAAATGGAATTAAAAATATTTTAAAAAAAAAAAACATAAAAATTGAAATTGCAATGAGATATGGAAATCCAAGCATAGAAAAAGGTTTAAATAAATTACGCGAACAAGGATGTAGAAAAATTCTAATATTTCCACTGTATCCGCAATATTGCGCGGCAACAACTGGAAGTACTTTTGATAAAGTAACCGAAATTCTTAGAAGCTGGCGCTGGATACCTGAATTAAGATTTATAAATAATTATTTTGAAAATCCTTTATATATTGATTGTTTAATAAAAAGTATAAAAGAAAATCAAAAAAAATTTGGAAAATATCAAAAATTAATTTTTAGTTATCATGGAATACCAAAAAAATATTTATTAAAAGGAGATCCTTATTATTGTTTCTGCCAAAAAACAACAAGACTAGTTATAGAAAAAATGAAATTAAAAAAAAATGAATATATCACAACATTTCAATCAAGATTTGGTCCGGATGAATGGCTAACACCATATACTGATAAAACATTAGAAAAATTACCCGCTGAAGGGGTAAAAAATGTCCATATTTTATCACCAGGTTTTAGTTCAGACTGTTTAGAAACGCTCGAAGAATTAAAAGTTGAAAATAAAAATAATTTTATTTTATCAGGAGGAATAAAATATAATTATATTAATTGCTTAAATGATAATAAAGATCATTTAAAAATGCTTTCATCTATTATTTTAAATAATTTAAAAGGGTGGTAAAAAAAATTATTAATGGATCAAATTTATAATTTTATAAATAATAATTATTTAATAATTAAATCTTTACATGTTATTTCCATGGTTTCTTGGATGGCAGCTTTATTATATTTGCCTAGACTTTTTGTTTATCACACAACTGTAAAAAATAAAGAATCTAATGAATTATTAAAAATAATGGAATATAGGCTTCAGAAATATATTATGAGCCCAGCTATGGTTTTTACATTAATTTTCGGTTTATTATTAGTGAAAGTTAAAGGAATAATAGACTGGAGTGAGATTTGGATGTATTTTAAATTATTTTGTGTTTTTTTATTAATAATATTTCATCATTTATTAATAAAATATAGAAAAGATTTTTTTTATGATAAAAATATACATTCAAAAAAATTTTTTAAAATTATAAATGAAATTCCAACCGTATTGTTAATTATTATTATTTTTTTAATTTATCTAAAACCCTTTTAACTATTGACATATTATCAATAAGCTACTATATAGTAATTTCTACTTAACAAATCTTATATTAACAATCAAAAATTTAATTTAAATAAACATTGGCATCTGACAAAGTAAATTTACACGATTTAAAAATAAAACCGCCTGAAGAATTACTTCAATATGCAGAAAAAATTGGTGTTGAAAATCCAAGCGCATTAAAGAAGCAAAATATGTTGTTTGCTATTTTAAAATCATTAGCGGAAAAAAATGTTATTATAGAAGGCGGCGGTGTTTTAGAAACACTTCAAGATGGATTTGGTTTTTTAAGATCTCCAGAGTCAAATTATTTACCAGGACCAGATGATATTTATGTCAGTCCAAGCCAAGTTAGAAAATTCAATTTAAGAACAGGAGATAATGTAGAAGGAGAAATAAGAGCCCCAAAAGATTCTGAAAGATATTTTGCTCTTTTAAAAGTAAATACAACTAATGATGTAGATCCAGAAAAAAAGAGACATATAATAAATTTTGATAATTTAACACCATTATATCCAGAAGAAAAAATTAATTTAGAAATAGAAGATAAATCAATAAAAGATTTAACTCCAAGAGTTATAGATGTTATATCTCCAATAGGGAAAGGACAAAGAGCAATGATTGTTTCTCCACCTAAAGCTGGTAAAACAGTTATGCTTCAAAATATAGCTAACTCTATTACAAAAAATCATCCAGAAGCTAAATTAATAGTTTTACTTATAGATGAAAGACCAGAAGAAGTTACAGATATGCAAAGAAGTGTTAAAGGAGAAGTTGTAAGTTCCACATTTGATGAACCGGCGTCAAGACACGTTCAAGTTGCAGATATGGTTATTTCAAAAGCAAAAAGATTGGTTGAAAATAAACAAGATGTTGTAATTTTATTAGATTCTATAACTCGTATGGCACGAGCATACAATACTGTTATACCGAGTTCTGGTAAAGTGTTAACAGGAGGAGTTGATTCAAATGCTTTACAAAGACCGAAAAGATTTTTTGGCGCAGCAAGGAATATTGAAGGGGGAGGCTCACTTACAATTATTGCAACTGCTTTAGTTGATACCGGATCTAGAATGGATGAAGTTATTTTTGAAGAATTTAAAGGAACTGGGAATTCTGAAATTTTATTAGATAGAAAATTATTTGAAAAAAGAACTTTCCCGGCAATGGATATAGCTAAATCAGGGACTAGAAAAGAGGAATTATTAGTTGATGGACCAACTTTACAAAAGATGCATATTTTAAGAAGGATTCTTTTGCCAATGGGAACAAGCGATGCTATGGATTTTTTAATTGAGAAATTAAAAGCAACTAAGAATAATGCAGAATTTTTTCAATCAATGGGATCAAACGGCAACGGAGATAAAAAATAATTAAATCAATTATAAAAAAAATTAAAAAAGATCAAAAAGTTATTTCGTGCAGCGGAGGAAAAAAGCATGATGGACATCCAGCAGTGTATTATAATTTTGGAAATAAAAAAAAAATTATTTGTCAATACTGTGGAATGATTTATTTGAAATCAGACTAGAAAAATAAATTTGTTTTGCTAGATTATCAGATATAGATTATTCAAATTAAAATAAATTGAAATTAAAACATCATAACAGGTATCCATATTCATCTATTGTAAGTAGAAAAAAATTTACTTGGCCTAAGAAAAAAAAATTAGCTTTTTATATTGCTATGAATATTGAAAGATTTTCTTTTGGCGAGGGAAAAATACATACGCCTTCATATACAACACCACAGCCCGATGTAAGAAATTATGGATGGACAGCGTATGGTTTAAGAGTTGGTATATGGAGATTTTTTGACTTGATAGATAAACTTAAACTTCCAGCATGTCATTTAGTTAATTCTTCAGTGTATGACCACGGGTTAGAAATAATTGAAAGAATCAGAAAAAGAAAAGATGAAATTATTGGACATGGAAGAACAAATGCAGAAAGCCAAGGAGAATTATCTTTAAAAAAAGAAAAACAATTAATAATGGAAGCAACAGAAACTATAACAAAAAATGAAGGAAAACAACCGAAAGGATGGATGGGGCCGTGGATCTCTGAAAGTCATCATACGCCAGATATTCTTCAGGAAAATGGCTATAAATATTTAATGGATTGGCCAATGGATGATCAACCTATTTGGATGAAAACAAAAAAAGGAAAAATTTTATCAATACCTTATCCAGTTGAAATAAATGATGCTCCTGCAATGCTTTATCGTCATCATACAGCAGAACAATTTGCTAAAATGTTTATGGATCAATTAGATGTATTATTAGAAGAATCAGAAAAATATCCTGTAGTTTGTGGTTTATCATTACATACATTTATTGTAGGACAGCCGTTTAGATTTAAGTATTTAAAAAAAATGCTTGAATATGTAAAAAATCACAAAAAAAAGAAAAAAATATGGTTTACTAGACCTGGTGAGATTTCAGATTATGTTTATAAAAAGAAAATCAATAAAACAAGTTGAAGAAGGTAAAGAACTAGCACCAAAATTTGATAAATTTGGTTTAATTCCAGTTATAACTACTCATTTTAAAAATAATAATGTTTTAATGCATGGATATATGAATCGTCTAGCTTTAAAAAAAACAATAGAGACTGGAGAAGTTTATTATTGGAGTAGATCTAGAAAAATTATTTGGCATAAAGGTGCAACTAGTGGGTTTGTACAAAAAGTAAAAGAAATGAGAATTGATGATGATCAAGATGCAATATGGGTTAAAGTTGAGACTAAAGCAAGTTGTCATGTTGGTTATAAATCTTGTTTTTATAGAGCTGTTCCTATAAAAAAGAAAAAAAAAATTAAAATGATATTTAAAGAAAAAAAAAAATTTTTTAATCCAAAAAAAATATATAAAGGATTACCAAATCCAACTAAAATTTAACAAATTTAATATTATTGAAAATAAATAGCCCTAAAAAATGATTAGGGCTATTTTTTTTTTAGACTTCAGCGCATGCATAACTATTGATTTCAAGACCAACAGCTACTTCTGCAACTTTAGGTGTATACCAAGTCATAATTACCTCCACTAGTAATTAGATTTAATTTAATTTATAAATATGGCAAAAAATTGGTTAATTCATTTATATTTTCGATTACTCTAAAAGGGATAATTCATTAGTTTAATTTTTATTTTTTTTATCTAAATCTTCGTACTCTGCGTCTATAATTTTTTCTTCTTTATTTATATTTTTTTTTGTAACTATTAAATAAATGAGTAAAAAAATAATTAATAAGGTAAATATAATTATCAATGATTTCATATTTTAATTATTAATCCTCCATTTAGTTCCATCTGGAGAATCTTCTAAAATTATTCCTTCTAATGCAAGTTTATCTCTTATTTTATCAGCTTCATTAAACTTTTTTTCTTTTCTTGCTTTATCTCTATTAGAAATTAATTTATTTATTTTTTTTTCATCTAAATTTTTAATTTTTTTCTTTTGATTAATCCATTCGGTTTTTGTTAATTGTAATATACCTAAATAATTTGCAGCAGATTTCAATTGATTCTTATCATTTGATAATTCATATAACTCTTTAAGTGCTTCAGGTGTATTTAAATCATTTAAAAGTGCATCAAGGAATTTTTTTGGTGGTTGGATATTTTTAAAATTTTTTTCATCTCCAATTATATTATAAAGTTTTTCTAAATTTTTATTTGCTTGAGTTAATATATTTTCATTCCAATTTAAAGGTTGTTTATAATGAGTTGAAAGCATTGCAAGTCTGACAACTTCACCAGTGTGTTTTTTTAATATATCGTTAATTAAAATAATATTACCGACCGATTTAGACATTTTTTCTTTATCCATGGAAATAAATCCATTATGTATCCAATATTTACTTAATGGCGCTCCATTATGAGCACAACTGCTTTGGGCAATCTCATTTTCATGATGCGGAAAAATTAAATCATTTCCTCCTAAATGAATATCAATAGTTTCTCCTAAATAAGCTTCTATCATACTAGAACATTCAATATGCCACCCAGGCCTACCCCTTCCCCATGGACTATCCCACCCAGGCTGATTTTTTGTAGAGGGTTTCCACAAAATAAAATCCATAGGGTCTTTTTTATATGGGGCCACTTCAACTCTTGCACCTTCTATCATTTCCTCTTTTTTTCGTTTTGACAATGTTCCGTATTTTTTAAATGAAGGTACGTGAAATAAAATATGGTTTTTTGCTTCATATGCATTTTTTTTTTCTAAAAGAGTGGAAATCATTTTTATAATGGAATGTATATTTTGAGTAACAGTTGGTTCTATATCAGGGGGCAAAACATTTAAAGCACGCATATTTTCTTGATAAATTTTTGTATATTTTAGCGCAATTATTTCTATTGAAACTTTTTCATCCTTCGCTTTTTGATTAATTTTATCATCAATGTCTGTAATATTTCTTACATAAACTACTTTTTTGAAGTTATTTTTTAAAATTCTAATTAATATATCTCCAGTAATTGCTGGTCTCGCATTTCCAATATGTGGATGATTATAAACTGTTGGTCCGCAGCCATATACTTTTACTGTTTCACCCAAAGGCTTAAAAGTCTCTAATTTTTTTGATAAAGTATTAAATATTTTTAAATTCATTTATTTCATTATATTTTATAATAAATTATGAAAAAAATTCTTACTATTTTATTTTTATTTTTTTTAGTTAGTTGCGAAACAGTACCAGTAAGTGATCGTAAACAATTAATTCTTTTGCCGGATAGTTATATAAATAAACAAAGTGCAAAAGCGTATCAACAATTTTTAAGTAAGGCTAATGTTATTTCTAAGAGTAATTCTCAAAATCAAGAATTACAAACTATAGCTAAAAATATAGAAGATGCGATTCATCAATATTTTATTTTAGGAAATAAAGAAGATCCAAGTAAAAAAATTAATTGGGAAGTAAATTTAGTAAAAGAAGATCAAGTAAATGCATGGGCAATGCCTGGGGGCAAAATAACATTTTATACTAAGATTTTAGAAATAGCTGAAAATGAAGATGGGATTGCTGCAATAATGGCTCATGAAATGGCTCACGTAATTGGGCGACATGGAAATGAGAGAATGAGCCAGGCTTTGTTACTAGATGTTGCAACTTCTGTAGCGCAAACTGCTACCGGGACAACGCTTCAAGGAGGAGCCAAAACAGCTTATAATTTACTTAGAACATATGGAATTTTTTTACCATTTGGTAGAAAACAGGAAGCAGAATCAGATTATTTAGGTTTAGTTTTTATGACAATAGCAGGCTATGATCCCGAAGAAACAATTAAATTGTGGGAAAGAATGGCAGCACATGCAAAAGAAAAAGGAGGAACACCACCGGAATTTATGAGCACACACCCGTCAAGTGAAAATAGAATTGAAAATTTTAAAAAATGGATTCCAGAAGTGAGGGAAAAATATTCTCCTTATAAACATAATTATTTTTGGAAAGAATGAAAAAAATTTTTTAAATTAAAAAAAAGATTTTTTTTCTTGATTTTCAGCTCTTTCATTAATTCTATCGTGTACACTCATATTATTTTTTCTTCTTCTTTTTCTAATTATATGTATGTAAACAATTAAATTTATAAAAAGTAACCCAGCAGCTAAATAATATTTAGTATTTTGATCTAAATTAGTTGGATATAAAAATTGAATAATGTATTGATCAATAAAAGTTGACCTATAACTTGCTCCACCACCAAGTTTGTCTAACCAATTTTCTAATGGAGTTAAAGGACAAATAGATCCGCTTAATTCGATCCAAAACCCCCAAAAAACTGCAGGTAGGTGTAAGTAAGGGCAGTTCCCCCACAAATAATATATGAAACCCCCAAATACAACAAAAAAAACGAATATAAAATGAATACAAACAACAACGTCTGCCAATATAGCGTACATAAGAAAAATTTTAACAAAGAAAATAGTTATTTTCTATTATATTTTCTTATTCATCAATGGTTAATGCGCCGGATGGGCATAATTTTACAACTTTTTTTATTTCACTATCTTCGGCAGCATCTTCATCAATAGTAAATTTATCATTTACAATTTTGAAAACGTCAGGAAGATTTTTTATACATTTTCCTGCATGAATACAAATTTTGTCATCAAATTTTAGTTTCATTATAACTTCCCCAAAAGTTATTATTTATATTATTAAAGGCTAAGTAATATGTTAGAATTGTCAAAAAAAAATTGATAAATATTGAGAATGACTATCAAAAAAAAATTAACAGCTGAACAACATAATATTTGTAGAGAAAAAGGGACTGAACCTGCTTTTACAGGCAAATACTGGGATTTAAAAGATGATGGAATTTACAGGTGTGTATGTTGTGAAAAAGAATTATTTTCATCAAAAACAAAATTTGATTCTGGAACCGGATGGCCGAGTTTCTATTCTCCTGTAAACAAAAAAAATATCAAAGAAATAAAAGATTTGTCTCATGGTATGCAAAGAATTGAAATAGTATGTTCTAATTGTGAATCACATTTAGGACATGTTTTTCCTGATGGTCCAAAGCCAACAGGATTGCGTTACTGTATTAATTCTGCTTCATTAGATTTTAAGAAAATTGATGATATATAAAGGATTAATAGTTTTATCTGGAGGCCAGGATTCTACAACCACTGCATTGTTTGCTAGAAAAGAATGTAAAGAATTGCATGGAATTACTTTTGATTATGGGCAAAAACATAAAATTGAAATTAAGTCTGCTATAAAAATATCTAAATTATTAAAATTTAAAACTCATGAAATAATTAAAATTCCAAATATCTTAAAAAGTACATCTCCATTAATAAATAAAAAAAATAAAATTGAAAAATATAATTCAGTTAAAGAAATACCAAAAGGTATTGAACCTACATTCGTTCCTTCAAGAAATATATTATTTTTTACAATTGCGAGCAATAGAGCAGTTTTACATAAATGCCAAATAATTTATGCAGGAGTTTGCGAAGAAGATTACGGAGGTTATCCTGATTGTAGGAGAGTTTTTATTAATAGTATGGAAGATTCTTTAGCTTTAGGAATATCCGGATATAAAAAGTATATCAAAATAAAAACGCCTTTAATGAAATTAACAAAAAAAGAAAGTATTAAAGTAGCAATAAAAAAATGTAAAAATATGAAAGAATTTAATACAATTTTTAAAGAAACACACACTTGTTATGATGGAATAAAAGGAGGTTGTGGGAGATGTCATGCATGTGTTTTAAGAGATAGGGGTTTTAAAGAAATAGAAATTAAAGACCCTATTTGGCAATTTAGAAAGAAATAGATAAATTTATGTATAGTGTAAAAGAAATATATTTTACATTTCAAGGAGAAGGCGCTTTCTCAGGAAGACCTAGTGTATTTTGTAGGTTTTCTGGTTGCAATTTATGGTCTGGTAAAGAATCAGATAGAAGAAAAGCAGAATGTAATTTTTGCGATACTGATTTTTTAGGAATTAATGGTATTAATGGTGGAAAATTTAAAAATGAAATTAAATTAGGAAAAAAAATAATTTCTTTGTGGAAATATAAGAAAAAAAAATATAAACCATATGTTGTTTTTACTGGGGGAGAACCTTTATTACAGTTAGATAAAAAGTTAATAATTTTTTTAAAATCACATAATTTTGAAATAGGAGTAGAAACAAATGGAACAAAAAGTTTGCCATGTAAAGTAGATTGGGTTTGTGTTAGCCCTAAACATGAGAACAAATTTATTTTGAAAAAAGGAGATGAGTTAAAATTAATATTTCCTCAAAAAAAAATAAATCCTAAAAATTTGGAAAATTTAAAATTTAAACATTTTTTTTTACAACCAATGGATGGGCCAGATTTAAAGAAAAATATAAAAAAAACTTATGCCTATTGTAATAAAAATAAAAAGTGGAATATTAGTTTGCAACTTCATAAAATAATAGGAATACAATGAGTGATACTTTTGAAATAACCAAACAATTTACTTTTGAAGCTGCACATTATTTTCCTAATATGCCAAAAGGGCATATTTATAGAAAAATCCACGGACATTCTTTTGTTGTAGAAGTAACTTTTTCAGGAAAAAAAAATAAGAAAAATCAATGGGTTACGGATTTTGATGATGTTTCAAAATCTTTGAAGATAATAAAAAAAAAATTAGATCATAAATGTATAAATGATATTAAAGAAATAGGACTTCCTACTTTAGAAAATATTTCATCCTGGATTGGAAAAGAATTAAAAAAAAAATATTCTAATATATATTCTATTAAAATAAGTAGGCCTTCTTGTGGGGAATACTGTCTTTATAAATTTTGATTTGATAGATTATTATTCAAGAATATTTCTCATTTTTTTTCTTTTTTTAAACATTTCTAATTTTGATAGATTTTCATCATTATTTTCATCAATTTCAGAAAAAAACTTTTGATTTCGCAATTCAAATTCTTCTTGAGTAATTATATTATCATTATTCAAATCAAGACGATTAAATCTTCTTTGTCTTATTTGTTGAAATTCATAATAATTAATTTTCCCATTATTATCTAAATCAATTTCTTTAAGTCCTGCTCTATCTTTTTTTGAATATACTTCTATATTTTCAGTAAAATTATTTATTTCTAGATTTTCCGATAAAACAATTTTTATATGTTGAATATTAAAGAGAAAAATAAAAAAAATTACATTTAATAAATTAAATTTATTCATAAGATTAAAAATATGTTTAATGTTTCAGTAATAATTCCAACTTACAATAGAAAAAAATTTTTAAAACATGCAATTAATAGTGTAATTAAACAAACTTACCAAAACTTAGAATTAATCATTATTGATGATGGTTCAAGTGATAAAACAATTGAATATTTAAAAAAAAAAAAATTAAAATATTTTAAACAAAATAATAAAGGAGTAAGTGCTGCAAGAAATAAAGGGATTAAAAAAGCTTCTTATGATTGGATAGCATTTTTAGATTCAGATGATAGATGGCACCCAAAGAAAATGGAAAATCAAATAAATTATTTAATAAAAAATCCAAAATATAAAGTTTGTCATACAGATGAAATTTGGATTAAAAATAGTTTAAGAATCAATCAACATAAAAAACATAAAAAATTTGGAGGAAAAATTTTTGATAAATGTTTAGAAATGTGCAAGATTTCTCCATCTAGTGTAATTATTAAAAAAGAAATTTTTCAAAAGATAGGTCTTTTTAATGAAAAATTACCTGCATGCGAAGATTATGATTTGTGGTTAAGAATTTCAGCAAAATTTCCTATATTATATTTAAATGAAAAGCTTACTATTAAATATGGAGGCCATAAAAATCAATTATCAAAAAAATTTTGGGGAATGGATCGGTTTAGGATAATTTCTTTAGAAAATATCTTAAAAGAAGGATTATTAAATAATAAAAATAAAGGAAAAGTAAAAAAAATTTTAAAAAAAAAAATTAAAATATATTTAAATGGTTTGATAAAAAGGAAAAAAAAAAAAGAAATTTCTTTTTATAAAAAAAAATTAAAAAATTATGAATAAAAAAGAAATTAATATTATTGTAGCTATGAAATCTGAAGCAAAACCTTTAATTAATTATTGGAAATTAAAAAAAATTAATAGTTCTAATAATATTTTTATTAATAAAAAAAAAAATATAAATTTAATTATTTCAGGCATAGGAAAAAGAAAAGTTAAAGAAGCAACAAATATTTTAGGTAAAAATAATTCAAACCAATTTTTTTTGAATATAGGCGTAGCAGGACATAGAGATTTAAAATTAGGTGAAATAATACTTGCTTCAAAAATAACAGATAATAAAACTAATTATAATTGGTATCCTTCTTTACTTTGGGAAACAAAAATAAAAAAAAGTTCTTTAGTTACAGTAAGATTTCCAAAAATAATATATAAAAAAAATACTGCATATGATATGGAGGCCTCAAGTTTTTTAAAAGCTGCAAGGGATTTTGTCGGCCCTGAAAAAGTGCAAGTTATAAAAATAATTTCTGATAATAAAGATAGTTCTATTTTAAAAATTTCTTCAAAAAAAATTGAATATTGGATAAAAAAAAAAATCGTTATTATTAATAAATTAGTTAATGAATTTTTAAAATTTTAAAAAATGATCGAAACTATATATATTGAAAATCAAATAAAATCTCATTTTAGAACTAAATTAATATTAGCTAGGTTTAAAAGAAATATTAATATAGTTTATTGTGATCATTATGGAGAAATTTTTAATATAAAATCACAAAATTTTAGATTACAAAAAAAAAAACCAGCATTAATTTTAGCAAAAAAAGTAGGTAAAAAATTACATTCAATACCTAAAACTTTTACTATTGGTGGTGAAAAAAATTTTTATTTTTCACATATGCTAAATTGTATTTATGATTGTGAATATTGTTTTTTGCAAGGAAAACATATGTCAGCCCATTATCTTTTATTTGTTAATTATGAAGATTTTGCATTAGAAATTGAAAAAAAAGTAAGAGAAAATAATGAGAAAATATATTTCTTTTCAGGCTATGATTGTGATTCATTAGCATTAGATGAAATTACTGGCTTTGTAGATTTTTTTTTCCCAATCTTTAAGAAAAAAAAAAATTCTTTTTTAGAACTAAGAACAAAAAGTACTCAAATAAATAGAATTTTAAAATATAAACCAATAGATAATTGTATAATTGCTTTTAGCTTTACTCCTGAGAATATATCTAATTTAATTGAAAACAAAGTTCCTTCTGTGAAAAAAAGAATTAATGTTATGAAAAAATTAGCATGTAAAGGTTGGAAAATTGGTTTAAGATTTGATCCGATTATTCCAGCATGTGATTTTACTACTATTTATGAAAAATTAATAAAAGAAATTTCGTTAGTTATACCAAAAGAAAATATACATTCTATTACTTTTGGGATGATGAGATTTCCAGTAAAAATGTTCAAAAAAATTAAAAAAGAGTCTTTTAATAATAGAATTGAAACTATACCAATGGAGAATAAAAATGGTATTTGTTCATATCCAAAAAATCTAGAAAATAAATTAAGCAAATTTCTCTTTAAAATTTTTAAAAAATATCTTAACGGAATTCCGGTTTACAATTGTAGTGTCTAATTTTTTTTGTTTTTTTCTGCTTCTACGTTTTTTTGATATAGCGCAGCAAAATCTATTGGATTTAACATTAAAGGAGGATAACCGCCATCTCTAGTAGTTTCTGCTAAAACGTTTCTTGCAAATGGAAATAACATCCTAGGAGCTTCTATTAATAATAATGGTTTTTGATGTTCTTCTGGAACTTGATTTAATGTAAATATCCCTGCATAACTCACTTCTGCTATAAATGCAATTTTACCCTTTTTTTTTGCCTCTGTTTTTAAATCTAATGTGACTTCAAATGCATTTTCAGGCAATTTTTTTACTGCTGTATTTACATTTACAGCAATGTCAGGTTTATCATTATTTTTATATGCATCAAGTGGATTTGGATTTTCAAAAGATAAATCTTTTAAATATTGAGCATTTATAAATAATCCCGGAGGGGCATTTTCAGGAATAGCACCAGCTTTTTTTTCTATTTTTTTTGCCATTTTTATATTGTTTTAGCATATTAAACCTAGGGTTAAAAAAAGCTACTTTTTTTTTTCATCTGATTCTTTTATTTCTTCAAAATTACCTTCAACAATTTTTTCTTCTTTTTCATTTTTTTCATATATATCAAAATCTTTTTTGTAAGATGTTCTTTTTTTTAAATAAGAAACATAATAATTAATAATTATATTTCTTGTTTTTGGAATTAATAAAATACATCCTATGATGTCAGTTAAAAATCCAGGAGTTAGTAAAAAGGCCCCAGAAATTAGAATTGCAATTCCTTCAAAAATTGAAAATATTGGTATTTTATTAGATTTAATTTCCGATAAAGCTTTGTTTAAAGTGCTGATTCCTTGTTTTTTAACTAAAATTGCGCCAACTATTCCTGTCAAAATTATAATAAAAATTGTGTTCCACAGACCAATATGTTTACCTATAGTGATAAAAAGTATTACTTCTATTAAAGGAATTCCAATAAAAATTAAAAAAAACATGTTTGTTTATTAAAAAAAACAATTACATTATCATTTCAGTGTACTTTAAAATTAATTTAAAGTATAAGATAAATTATGAATACATTTTTCACACCAGATTTAATTTTTTTTGTAGTTGTTGCTGCATTTTTAATTTTAAGATTAAGAAGTGTTCTTGGTAGAAGAACAGGTAATGAAAAAAGGCCTAAAGATGTATTTATGTATCAAGATACAACCTTTGATGATGTAAAATCTAAAAATATAGAAAGTAGAAAAAATTCTAATCTTAAAACTTTTAAAAATGAAATTAATAGAAAAAATTTATCTGGGGATAAAGCTTTAGAAAAAATTAGATTTTATGATAAAACTTTTTCACCAAAAAAATTTTTATCAGGAGCTAAAAAAGCATATGAAATTATTATTGAATCATACGCATCAGGTGAAATTGATAAAATAAAAAAATTGTTAGAATTACAAGTATTTTCTACTTTTTCAAAAAAGGTTAATTTAAGAAAAAAAAATAAACAGACACTAGACCATACATTGGTTTCAATAAAAAGTGCTGATATTGAAAAAGTTGATTTGAAGGAAACTATTGTAGATATTGTTGTTAAATTTGTTTCGGAACAAGTAAACCTATTAAAAAATAAAAAAGGAAAAATTATAGAGGGCAACAATGATTATATTGAAGATCATATTGATTATTGGACTTTTACAAAAGATTTAAAATCTTCTAATCCTAATTGGAAACTTGTTGTAACGAAATCTGAATAAAAAAAAAAAAAATAATTTTTCTAAAATATCAGAAGAAGAAGAAATTCTTTGGGATCTTTTTATTGAAAATATAAATAAAAATAATAATAAAAGAAAAAAGGAAAATATTAGAAATGTTAAAGTAAATAATAAATTTAAAGAATTTGAAAAATTAAAATTAGGAGAAGGTGTAGCGTTAAGTAAAAAAAATTTAAGAAATTTTAGTAAAGGAAATATTAAAATTGAAAATAAATTAGACCTGCACGGGTATACGGAAAGTGAAGCAAAAATAAAATTGAAAAATTTTATAGATAAATGTTTTATTCAAAAAAAAAGAATTATTTTGGTAATTACTGGTAAAGGGTTTAGAGGAGAAGGTATTATAAAAAATAAAATTATTAATTGGTTAAATGAAAATAATTTGAGAAATATGATATTAGCAATTAATTATGCAGCAAAAAAACATGGAGGGGATGGAGCTTTATATATTTTTTTAAAAAAAAATTAATTTTAAATTTTTTTATAAAATAAATTTACTTAAATCAATATTTTTAGCAAGTTTGCCAACTTCATCTTTAACTTGTTTTGCTGTAATTTTTATTTTTTTTCCTTTATTTTCAGTTGCATTAAAACTTATATTTTCAACTAATTTTTCTAAAACAGTATGAAGACGTCTTGCACCTATATTTTCAACATTTGAGTTTATTTCAGTTGATAATTTTGCTATTTCTTCTATTGAATCTTTACCAAAATCTAAATCAACTTTTTCTGTTTTTAAAAGAGCTTTATATTGTTTAATTAAACTATTTTCAGGTTCACTCAAAATTTTTATAAAATCATCTTTTGTTAGAGCATTTAATTCTACTCTTATTGGCAGCCTACCTTGTAATTCAGGAAGTAAATCCGAAGGTTTTGATAAATGAAAAGCACCGGAAGCTATAAATAAAATATGGTCTGTTTTAATTGTTCCATATTTTGTTGATACACTTGTACCTTCTATAATTGGAAGTAAATCTCTTTGAACACCTTCTCTGCTTACATCTCCTCCAACTCTTTCTGATCTAGCACAAATTTTATCCATTTCATCTAAGAAAACAATTCCATTTTCTTCTACTTCTTTTTTCGCCATAGATATTATTTTTTCTTGATCAATTAATTTATCTGATTCTTCATCCATCAGAGGTTTGTAAGCTTTTTCAATTGATATTTTCTTTTTTTTTGTTTTTTGTCCCATACCTTTTCCGAGTAATTCTTGTAAATTTATCATACCAACTTGACTTCCTGGCATTCCTGGAATATCAAGCGTAGGCATTCCACCGCTGGTTGGATTATCTATTAAATTAATTTCTATAATTTTTTTATTTAATTTCCCACTTCTTAATTGAGCTCTAAATTTTGATCTTGTTTCAAGACTTGCGTTTTTTCCAACTAAAGCATTTAATACTCTTTCTTCTGCATTATGTTGTGCTTGTGATTTAACTTTATTTCTTAATTTTTCTTGAGTCATAGTTATAGAAATTTGTACCAAATCTCTTACAATTTGTTCAACATCTCTCCCAACATATCCAACTTCTGTAAATTTTGTCGCTTCAACTTTTAAAAAGGGCGCTTCAGCAAGCTTCGCTAATCTTCTTGAAATTTCAGTTTTCCCTACTCCTGTAGGTCCAATCATTAAAATATTTTTTGGAAGAATTTCTTCTCTTAAATCATCTGGCACTCTTTGTCTTCTCCATCTATTTCTTAAAGCTAAAGCAACAGCTTTTTTTGCTTCATTTTGACCAATAATATATCGATCTAATTCTTTAACTATTTCTTTTGGAGTATAGTTTTTCTTTTCTATAGATGTTTCTCTTGTAAAACTTTTTTTTACTGTATCATCCATAATTTATAATTTTTCTATAGTAAAATTTGAGTTTGTATAAATACATATATCTGAAGCAATTTTCATTGCTTTTTTTGCAACTTCCTCAGCTGAAAGTTTTTCTTGATCTATAAGAGCTCTGGCTGCTGCAAGCGCAAAAGTTCCACCACTACCTATTCCAATTAATCCATCTTCTGGTTCAACAACATCACCTGTTCCAGAAACAATTAAAGATACATTTTTATCTGCTACTGCCATCATTGCTTCTAATCTTCTTAAATATCTGTCTGTTCTCCAATCTTTTGCTAATTCTACACATGCCCTTGTAAGTTGATCTTGATGTTTTTCTAATTTACTTTCTAATCTTTCAAAAAGAGTAAAAGCATCAGCTGTAGCACCAGCAAATCCAGCTATTACTTTATTATTTGCTAATCTTCTAACTTTTTTAGCATTAGATTTCATTACAGTATTTCCTAAACTAACTTGTCCATCACCTGCAATTACAATATTATTTTTTTTTCTTACAGCTAAAATAGTTGTTCCATGCATATTATTATTTGATTTTTCTTTTATCATTACAATTTATAATATTTATTACTATTGGATAAATAATGTATTTTTCTGAAAATGTAAGACTATATATAAAAAAATTGTAAAAAAAAAATGAGAAAAGCAAAGTTTAATAGAAAAACAAGTGAAACAAATATAAAAATAGATGTTAATCTTGACGGTAAAGGAAAATTTAAAATTTCTACTGGAATAGGTTTTTTAGATCATATGTTAGAACAATTATCAAAACATAGCCTTATAGATATAAATTTGAATGCAAAAGGTGATTTAAAGGTAGATGATCACCATACTACTGAAGATACAGGAATAGCATTAGGAGAAGCTATAGCAAAAGCTCTTGGTGATAAAAAATCAATTAAGCGCTTTGGAACAAAATATATTCCTATGGATGAAACTTTGACTCGAGTAAGTATAGATTTGTCTAATAGACCATATTTGATTTGGAAAGTTAAATTTTCTAATAAACAAATAGGAAAAATGGATAGTGAATTATTTAAGGAATGGTTTCAAGCATTTTCCCAAGCTTCAGGGATGACTTTACATGTTGAGAATTTATATGGAGATAATAATCATCATATTATTGAAACATGTTATAAAGGACTTGGAAGAGCTTTGAGAGAAGCAATATCTATTGATCCAAGAGAAAAAGGAAATGTTCCTTCAACAAAAGGTAAATTATAAAAAAAGTGAAAATTGCTTTAATAGATTATGGATCTGGAAATTTACAGTCAGCTTATAAAGCTTTAGAAAAAGTAAGTAATAAAAAAAAAATAATTGTTACTTCTAATTCAAAAGAATTATTAAAAGTAGATAAAATTGTTTTACCAGGGGTTGGATCATTTAGTGATTGTATGAATGGGTTAAAAAATATTTCTGGTATGATTGATATTTTAAATGAAGTTGTAATAAATAAAAAAAAACCATTTTTAGGAATATGTGTAGGAATGCAACTTTTGGCGACTGAAGGGAAAGAAAAAGGAAATTATAAAGGCTTAGGATGGATTAAAGGAAAAGTTGTAAAAATTAAAAAAAATAAAAAAATAAAAATTCCGCATATGGGCTGGAATACTGTTAAAGTTATTTCTAAACATCCTATAATTAATAAAAAGAAATTTGAATCGTATTTTGTTCATAGTTATAATTTTATATGTAAAAATAAAGAAAATGTTTTAGCAACTTGTAATTATTCTCAAAATATAACTGCTATTATTGGAAGAGAAAATATAATTGGAACTCAATTTCATCCTGAAAAAAGTCAAAAATCTGGTTTAGAATTTTTAAAGAAATTTGTTTCTTGGATTTATTAATATGATTTTATTTCCCGCTATAGATATAAAAAATGGTTCTTGTGTCCGTTTGGTTCAAGGAAAAATGGAAAATGTTACAATTTTTAATAAAGATCCTGTTAATCAAGCTAAGATATTTGAATTAAAAGGATGTACTTGGATACATGTTATTGATTTAGATGGTGCGGTAGAAGGAAGATCTGTTAACGAAAAAATAATAAAAAGAATTATATCATCAGTTGGTTTAAAAATTCAATTAGGCGGTGGGATAAGAAATATGAAAGCAATTGATAAATGGTTTAAAATTGGAGTAAAAAAAATTATTCTCGGATCTTTAATAGCTAATGATCCAGAATTAGTTAAAGAAGCAATTCATAAATACCCCGGTAAAATAAGTTTAGGTTTAGATTTTTTGGACGATAATTTGGCAATCGAAGGTTGGATTAAGAAAACTAATATAAGTGTAAAAGATATAGCAAAAGATTATGAAAATTCAAAAGTAGCTTCTTTTATATGTACGAATATAAAAAAAGATGGAGCAATGTCCGGAATAGATTTAAATTTTTTTTTAAAAAATGCAAAATTATTAAAAAAACCAATTATTGCTTCTGGAGGGATTACAAATTTAAATGATTTAATTAATTTAAAAAAAAATGAAAAAAAAGGAATAGAAGGCGTAATTTGTGGAAGAGCAATATATGAAGGAAAAATTGATTTAGTAGAAGCAAATAAAATTTTTGAAAAGGATTAATATGTTAAAAATAAGAATTATTCCTTGTTTAGATGTTAAAGATGGAAAAGTTGTTAAAGGAACAAAATTTGTTAATTTAAAATATGCAGGAGACCCTGTTAAACAAGCGCAAATATATGATAAACAAGGCGCTGATGAATTATGTTTTTTAGATATTACTGCAAGTAGTGATAAAAGAAATATTTTGTATAATGTCGTTAAAAAAACTGCTCAAAAATGTTTTATGCCTTTAACAGTTGGAGGCGGTGTAAGATCTATTAAGGATATAAGAAAATTACTTTTATGTGGAGCTGATAAAGTATCTATTAATACTGCAGCAATAAAAAATCCTAAATTAATAAAAGAAGCATCAAAAAAATTTGGTAATCAATGTATTGTTGTAGCAATTGATGCAAAAAAAATAAAAAAAAATAAATGGGAAATTTTTACTCATGGTGGTAGAAAAAAAACAGGTATAGATGCTGTAAAGTGGGCAAAAAAAATGGAAAAATTTGGTGCTGGTGAAATTCTTTTAACTTCTATGGATAAAGATGGAACAAAATCGGGTTTTGATTTAGAATTAACAAAAAATATTTCTAATAATTTAAATATACCTGTAATTGCATCAGGAGGAGTTGGTAGTATTCAGCATTTAATAGAAGGAATAAAATTTGGAAAAGCATCAGCTGTTTTAGCTGCTTCAATTTTTCATTTTGGCAAGTATACTATCAAGCAGGTAAAATTAAAAATGAAAAAAAAAGGAATACCAGTTAGGATTTAGTATGTTAAATACTTTAGAAAATCTTTTTAAGCTTGCAAGAGACAGAAAGAAAAATCCTGTAGAAGGTTCGTATACTAATAAACTTTTAAGTGATAAATCTTTAAGTAAAGAAAAA
>CEOQ01082178.1_pt1 | contig 19832 bp, 22 predicted proteins | sample 361351 | NCBI WGS metagenome assembly CEOQ01 (sample SAMEA2619907, study PRJEB7988) | marine metagenome | biome: marine biome (ENVO:00000447); feature: deep chlorophyll maximum layer (ENVO:xxxxxxxx); material: "saline water (ENVO:00002010), including plankton (ENVO:xxxxxxxx)" | depth 60 m | reverse complement strand
AAGCCGAGCCTGTACGACAAGAACCACGGGGTGGGGTAACGTGGTCAGTGTCTCTTCCAGCCAACGGGTCTCACCCACCGGATCGCTGGGGTTCCATTCAGCTTCCACGTGCACACCACCTAGCACGGTATGGTCAGCTGTATCGGCCAGATAATGTTCACCCAAGTAACTACGACAGATGGCGGCGTAGTCGCCATAGCGGAACGGGATTCGAGGTTGATCACACAGCCAGGGGTGGTTAGCGCCTTCCAGGTCCCACAAATGGTGGTGAGCGTCGACAAAATCCACCCTGAGTCACTCCCGTTCTGTGTGTGGAGTAATGCTGTCGTGGGTCCCGTCGATTCGGTCCTCAATATTCATGATATGGCCTAAGTCGTAACTTCGTGTTTTTACATCCAGGACTCTGTCATCTGCCCATGCTTCATTGATGTCAAAGGCTGCTGAAAAAAAATAATGAATCGAAACCATGAGACCCCAGATGATAAACGGCCAGAACAACGACCAGCGTGCGCCCAGCGCCCATTCGATGATCAGCAACAGGCAGACCGCAATAGCCAGGATTAATGCGTGATAGCGAAAGTAAAATCGGGCGGGAAGGAAATGTCGATTATTCTGGAATCGAGTCATCGTTTGAAGAGGCGTCGCTTCGGTGTGTCCTGGTCATCACCCTCCCGCAGGGTTGAGTAGCATCGAGCGATGGTGATGACGCGACGTGAGTACCACAGTAACAGGATCAGAACGAGAGCTGCGAGTAGTGTATCGAACAGATGATGGTCGGAGCGAAGCCCATAGAACACGAGGTAAGCGAGACCTGCTAGTGGTGCTGCGCTGAGATACAGTGCTGCGTGGTAGTGCTTGGAATAGCCAAAAATGACACTCGCAAAAGTGACTGACAACGCGTAAAGCGACATGTTCGGCGAGCGTCCCTGGGGTCCAACATCAGTCAGCGCAGTAATGGAGACTACTCCAAACAGGACGCCGATAAAGACACTATAGGCGAGAATTTCGTAGTCAGCCTGCTGGCGCTTCAGTCGGTGGACTGGAATTAAATATGGTGTAGTCCGGTCATCCCAGACATATCGTTTGAACAGGTTTTCCCAGTCAAGCATGCAGTTTCCAGCCCGAGTGCTTCGGGGCCATCTTTATCAACAGGAGTATCCAATACTTATTGGCGACTGTTTGCTTCGTCTGCTTCAGCTGATTCGCGCATCCTACGGGCTTGCAACTCAAGCTGGTCTTCCATTTTGGAAAGATCCATTCGTTCTTTCCCTTCCACTACGCTACCGGTATCTTCAGGCCACTCTAGAGTCATCAGGGGGTAGCGCGTGTTTTTGGGTCCAAACAGCACCATAACGACCTGTAGCCAGACTGCGATACCGGCTATGAGTGCGGTGATGAGGCCAAAGACTAACACTAGCTTAATGATCCAGCGATGGGACATTCCGACCAGGGAGGCTGAGATTTCGCCACATTGCCACCACGCACACTCCGGGCTTCGATTGAAAGCCCAAGAGTCGTAGGCATACATACTGGAGAAATAAATGATGATGCAGGTAAAGGGCACCAGGAAGATAGTCAGTCCGATAAATTCCAGCCAGGCCTTCTTACGGAATGACAGTGACTCCCGGACCAGGTCGACTCGGACATGTGTATTCCAGATGTACCCAAAGCCCAGTACCAGCGCAAAGAGGGCCGTATGTGAGTGCCACTCAAGTTCCTGTAACAGTGTGGAATCGAAAACTGGGCTGATATTTTCCCGCAGCCAAATTTGTATCGGTTCGCCTTGAATCTTAATGATTCGCGCTTTGCGTATAAATAAGTCAAATGCGGTTATCAGAACCAGGGGCATCGCGAACCAAGAGCCAAAACGCCCAACCGCGTCGACGAATCGGCGTAGCTTTTCGGCAATTTTAAGAGAAGTGGGTAATTCGTCGCCTGACAGATGTGTCAGCTCGACTGATGGTGCGGTGGCGGATGTGCTTTCGTTCACTGGAATGTTCTCCGTTAGTCAGATGCCAGGCACTAGTAGTCGTAGGCAAGTTTCATCAGCCACAGGGCCACATCGGGCTTCCACATCACCAGAATTAACCCACCAAGCTGAAGTAGAACGAACGGGATGATGCCTTTGTAGATTTCCTGAATTTTCACTTCTCTCGGCGCAATGCCCTTTAAATAGAAGAGCGCGAAACCAAACGGCGGTGTAAGAAACGAAGTCTGCAGGTTAATCGCCATCAGTACTAGAAACCAGAACACAATATCTTTAGAAGCAACATGTTCGCCAAAATCGAGTCCGGTAATAAGTGGCGCAAAGACTGGCAGGACAATCAGGGTAATTTCGATCCAGTCCAGAAAGAAACCCAACATGAAAGTGATGGCCATCAGCAAAATCAACAATTGCCAGGACGTCAACCCTGCCGAGAGAATCAAGTGTTCAACAATGTCATCGCCGCCTAGCGAGCGATAGACATAAGCAAAACAGGTTGCACTGATGATAATGAAAAAAATCATTGCAATCGTGCGCGCTGAGGTGTGACAGACGCCCTTAAGTAGATCGAAAGTCAGGCGCCGATTTCCGATAGCGAGCAATATGGTGCCAAAGGCTCCTACGGCACCCGCCTCACTGGGTGCTGCGATTCCGAAGAGGATCGAGCCTTTAATCATGAAAATTAGCAGAACAGGTGGCAGAAAACTCTTAAAAATCATGGCCGGGTACTTATTTCTCGGCACATAGAGCAGTTCCGGGGGCAGACTGGGGGCAACCTCGGGCCTGAGCTTGGCGTAGAGAGCGACAAACAACAGATAAAAGAAGGCAAGCACCAATCCCGGGATAATTGCGGCCATGAACATATTGCCGACGGACACTGCCATCAAGTCGGCCATGATAATGAGCATGATGCTGGGGGGGATCAGGATCCCGAGCGTGCCAGAGGCCGCGATGCAGCCACACGACAGCGAATTCTTGTAACCCTGTTTGATCATAGTCGGCAGGGCGAGGGCGGTCATCATGGTAACCGACGCGCCGATAATGCCGGTCATCGCAGCTAACACGGTGCCCATGACGATGACAGCCAACGCGAGGGAACCGGCCACATTTTTCAGCAGAACCTGCACGCAGTAGAGCAAGTCATTGGCCACTCCGCTGCGTTCCATCATGACGCCCATGAAGACAAATGCGGGAACCGCTACGAGTACCAGGTTCTCAGCACCCTGGAACCAGATTCTGGGTAGGAAGTTGAAAAACTCGATCAGATCGAACATGTCGATCCAATAGCCGATCATGCCAAACAGAAAGGCAATGCCGCCAAGGATGAAAGCCACCGGGAATCCTGAAAACAACAGAGATGCAAGGGTGCCGAACATGATGATGGGGAGAAAATCCTGGACCAGATACAGGAGTTCTTCTTGCTCCTCGGCGTTCATGAAGAGAATTCTTATGTAGACAAAGGCGATCACCGCGAGGATGCCGACAACGATGCCGATGCCCCAGTAGCGCCCGGTGCTTTTTTGGACTTCTTCCATTCCGTGACTCCGATTTCGAATGATAGTGTCGGTCGATATACTCAACCGTTACGTAATGTTCGATGGTCGCCGCCGTTGTCTGGCACCTTCCATTCCACCTTCTAAGGGATCAGTCCTTCTAGACGCCGGCCTCAACCCGCTGAATGTCATACCTGACCAGCTCATCCTCTTTACTGCTGACCCTGATGTTAGCTTATAAGGCAAGCACAATTCCACACTATATCTGCGGTCAAGGCAGCAGATGGCTAGAAGCCTACTTGATCTGCGCCTTTAAGAGCCAGCATCTCACGGGCCTCATCTGCGCTGGCAATGTCCATCGAGAGTCGCTCCACGACTCGCCGAATGATTGAGACCTGCTCGGCATTCGAGGTCGCGAGCTGCCCTTTTCCTGCATATAGGCTATCTTCAAGTCCCACACGTACGTTGCCCCCCATAATCGCACTCATGGTAACCAGCGGTAACTGGTGCCGGCCCCCGGCCAGCAGGCTCCATACGTAGTCATCACCAAACAACTTGTCAGCGATGCGGCGCATGTGGGTCACGTTCTCAGGATCGGCACCGATGCCCCCTAGAATTCCAAAGATGGATTGTACGAAAAGCGGCGGCTTGACCAGCCCACGGTCTAGAAAGTGTGCAAGATTATAGAGATGGCCAATGTCGTAGCACTCAAATTCGAAACGTGTGCCGCACCCCTCACCCAGCGTCTGCAGTACATGCTCAATGTCTTTAAAGGTGTTGCGAAAGATAAAGTCACGACTGTTTTCCAGGTGTGCCCGCTCCCATTCATAGCGAAATTCATCATAGCGTTGCAGCATCGGGAAAAGCCCAAAGTTCATCGACCCCATATTGAGTGAACACATTTCGGGGCTGGCTCTGAGCGGCGCGGCGAGACGCTCGTCTAAAGTCATGCCATGACCGCCACCGGTAGTGATGTTGATTACCGCGTCGCAGCCGTCACGAATCGTGGGAAGAAATTGCATGAACATTTCAGGGTCTGGTGTGGGTCGGCCATCTGCGGGGTCCCGTGCATGCAAGTGAATGATAGCGGCGCCCGCTTCGGCCGCGTCGATCGATTGTTGCGCAATGTCTGCTGGTGTTAATGGCAAGTGGGGAGACATGCTTGGTGTATGGATTGACCCAGTGACAGCACAGGTAATGATGACTTTGCGACCTTTGGCCATAATGTGCTCCTTTCAAAAATCGGTGTAGTGATGGGGAGTTTAATCAGTTCCCGAATCGAGAATGGCTTCGGCTTCAATTTCGACTTTTAGTTCCGGGCTGACCAGCGCTGGAATACCAACCAGCGTCGAGGCAGGCCGATGTTCACCAAAGTACGCCTGGCGAATTGGGTTAATCTTTTCCCTGTCGTTAACGTCGACAAGAAAAACCTGCACCTTGACGATATTTTCCGGTCGCCCGCCCGTGGCCCGCAGGGCCCGGTCTAGGTTGTCCATCGCTACTTCAAATTGTTCGACAACATCGCTCGGGACTGAGCCGTCTGGTCGAATGCCTACCGTTCCAGATAGCCACACTCGGTCACCGGCCCGGACTGCGTGGCAATAGTGGCTGACCGGTTCAGGTTGGTCTTCAAGCAGGTATCGTTCAATCGCCGTCATTGCAAGTCACCTCGTCGTTCGCCGAGGATCACGCTATCATGTTTGCCCAGCCTCTGCCAAACCAGGAAGTCACTTAGAACGTGACTTGTGAATGACTTGACATCGCCTGAATACAAGCCGTCGGCGCACCCCACGCTAATGCGCAATCGAGAATTTGTTTCTCTTTGGTTTGTTGGAGGGGCGTTAAACACGGTTCGTTGGCTCGAGATGTTGGCCGTTGGCGTAGCAGTTTTCGAAATTACCGAATCACCCTTTGCTGTCGCCGTGATGGTTATTGTTCGCTTCTTACCCTTAGCTCTTGTAGGCGCATTAACAGGCGCGTTAGCGGAACGAATCAACCGTCGCGTTGCATTGTTCACGAGTATGTTGGCTGTGGGTGCCGCGTCTTTTTGGTTTGGCGTCATGGCGCAAAATGGCCATGTTACTTTGTGGTTGCTGACGGCCAGTACACTCCTGAACGGGTTGCTGTGGGCTTTTGATAATCCAGTGCGTAGAACATTGTACGCAGACGTGGTAGCTCCGGTTCAACTGGGTTCTGCGATGACTTTGGACACGGTGACGAGCAACGGCACTCGTTTTCTCGGTCCGATACTAGGCGGACTGTTCTTGGAGTATGCTGGTATCCACGGCGTATTTTTCCTCGGTTCGCTCCTCTATGTCATAGCAACATTGGTTACCTTATTTGGCACACGGGTGGCTGGTTCCCAGCAGTTCGATGGGGGTTTAAGTGTGCTTTCGGCACTATGGAATGGTTTTCAGCTGTTGCGACAGGAACGCACTTTGCAGGGCCTCATGGCGGTGACTGTGGTCTGGAATGTATGGGGGTTTCCGTTTTTTTCGATGATCCCAGTGATGGGCAAGCAGACACTGGGTTTGACACCTTTGCCGATCGGAGTGTTGATGAGTGCCGAGGGTATGGGCGCATTGGCGGGGGCACTACTGATTCTGGCTTTTGCCGAGCTGCGCCATTACCGATACCTATACACTTACGGCACATTGCTTTGCTTATTCATGGCATTTGCGTTCTCTCAGGTTGCATCTTTCTTGCCGGCTGCAGGTTTTCTATTTTTAGCGGGTATTGGGGCAGGTTTCTTTTCAGCCATGCAGGGGGCGTTGGTGATGTTATGCACGCCGGTGGAAGCGAGAGGCCGCATGATGGGGGTATTATCGGTTTGTATTGGTCTATCGACCGTAGGATTTTTGAATATCGGTCTCTTGGGGCAATGGTTCGGTGCTGAACTGGCAATTGTTATCTGCACAGCCGAAGGGGTCTTTGCACTGCTGTTAGTCTGTCGGCTGTGGCCTGAGGTGCTGGCTCCTCAGACGCTGCCTCATCATTAGTCTTCAGTCGAAGAAAAAGCTGGCTGGAATAGAGGAATAGCTGATGAAAATCACCGATATTTGTGTGGACCATTTTCGTATTCCGCTTGATCCACCGCTGTCTGACTCCACGCACGGTCTGATAACAACTTTCGGACTGGTCACGGTTCGAATTACTGTGGATAGTGGTCACACGGGGCTGGGTTATACCTATACCGTCGGTGACATTGGAACATCTGCGATTCGTCGGCTGATCCAAGACAATTTGGCGCCGTGGTTGTTGGGTCGTGATGCAAGCGCGATTGATGAGTTGTGGAAGGGCATGTGGTGGCATCTGCATTTTGTTGGTCGTGGCGGGATTGTCAGTTTTGCTATGGCAGCGGTTGACGTTGGGTTGTGGGATCTTAAGGCTCGTGCACGCGACATCCCGTTATGGCGAATGCTGGGCGGAGGAGATGGCCGAGTCAAAGCGTATGCTGGCGGGATTGACCTGCAGTTCACTCTGGATCAATTGCAGGCGCAGACGCAGGGTTTTACGGGTCGAGGATTTCGCGCGATTAAAATGAAGGTAGGAAGAGAGCATTTATCGGAAGATGTAGAGCGGGTCTATGCCATGCGAGGTTGGCTCGGTGACGAGATTCCATTGATGGTCGATGCCAACATGCGTTGGAGTGTGAGCGAGGCAATACGTGCGGCTCGGCGATTGGCAGGAGCCGATATTTTTTGGCTTGAAGAGCCAACAATTCCGGATGATGTGGCGGGTCATGCTCGTATTGCGCGGGAAGGTGGCGTGCCGATCGCGAGTGGTGAGAACCTCCACAGCACATACGAATTTCGTGACTTGATTCGTTATGGCGGTGTTAGTTTTCCTGAGCCTGATGCGGCCACGCTGGGTGGGATTACGCCGTGGTTGCGTGTCGCCCGGTTGGCAGAGAGTCATAATTTGCCGGTGACCTCGCACGGCGTTCACGACCTTCACGTGCACTTGCTGGGTGGTATCTCCAATGCGTCTTATCTTGAGGTCCACGGTTTCGGTCTTGAACGGTTTATTGAGTCACCCATTCAAATCAGCGAAGGTTGGGCACAGGCACCTGATCGAGTCGGGCATGGAGTGGCGTTTGATTTTGATGCCCTCTCATCGTTGGCTGAATGAGTGCAGTACGCGGAAGTCGGATTTACACCCTTGATTGTGAGGAGCAAGCAATATGTCATTTAAGACTCGTTATGTTTTTTCAGCCAGTATGGATGTGACACGAGAAAGTGAAGGCCTTTTCAATGAAGTTTATGACGAGGAACACGTTCCCATGTTACTGGAGGTGCCCGGGGTGCTGGCGGTATCTCGCCTGATTACTGAGGAACTGAAAGTCGCTATGGGAGGGAAAATTAATGTGGTGCCAAACGATGGAGTCCCTCGATATAGTGCTTTCTATCAGATTGAAAGTCCTGACGTCCTGACTTCTGATGCTTGGGCCGCGGCTGTTGAACAGGGTCGGTGGCCAGGACAGGTGAGGCCCCATACCTCTAATCGCCAGCATGTTTTGCGCAAGGTGATTACGTCATCAGAATGACCAGTCAGGTGGTCTCTGGGTTAGTTTGTAGCTTTTGCCTCGACACCGTTATTTTGTGCGATCGATGCGACATCGTCATCACGGAATAACGGCCGTAAAAATTGCGGCAGTCCACGGCGTCGTTCCGTGTCAATACGAACGGTTACTGTCATGCCGGCTCTGAGTGGGGTTTCCTTGGAGGCTTGTTGGGTTAGATCTAACCGAACGGGTACCCACTGTACGACTTTGACCCAGTTGCCTGAGGCGTTTTGAGGGGGTAACAGAGCAAATTCGGCACCGGTTGCCGGCGCGATATTGTCCACGATAGTGTCCCAGGTTTGATCAGGGTAGGCGTCAGCCACGATGCTGGCGCTCTGCCCCTCACGGACATGAGTCAGCTGTGTTTCCTTGAGGTTGGCTTCAACCCATACTCGAGTTGTGTCCACTAGGCTGAAGACCGGCTTGCCAGCAGCTACAAATTCACCTATTTGTAGTTTGAGGTTGCTGATGATTCCAGTCGTCCCCGCGACGATCTTTGTATGAGCGAGATCCAGCGCAGCTTGATCACGGGTCGCCCGTGCACGTCGGTAGTCGGGATGATTTTCAATGGGCTGGTTGACTGCACCCCCGAGCGCAGCGAGTACCCGTTCAGTATCCTGTTGAATCAACTGCACTTGCTGTTTGGCTGTTTCCACCGTATGTCGCGCTTCGTCGTATCGCTCTTCACTGCCGAGGCCCTGCTTCCGTAATTGACGCTGTCGTTTTAATTGGCGAGTCAGGAAATCTATTTGTTCCAGAGCGTGTTTCCTTTTGATTAGCGTCTCTCTGTAATCGGTGTGAAGCGACTCAATCTTTGTCGCGACGAGGTCCATCTCAGATTCAGCCCGTTGTACTTCTATTTCATAGGGGGCGGCGTCTAATCGAAACAGCAGATCGCCTTTGCTTACGCGTTGGTTCTCCTCAACTGCAACGTCAGTAACACGGCCGGATACGTCGGCACTAATGGTAATGACGTCAGATTTGACGTATGCGTTTTCGGTAACTACGTAGCGTCCTCCAGTTGTATACAGGTAGATCAGTCCAAGTAATGCGATCACTGGCACGACCAACAGGAGAATCCGGCGAAGAAGTGTCCGGGATTGTATTCGCGTGGACCCGTTGCCATCGCTCACCGAGAAGTGCTCCCTTTAGGATTCGTTGGTTTTGATGAGTTGTTTTCATTGAGTCGAACGAGATTTTCTTTGATGGTAATTAGTGAATCGACAAATTGTTCGCGATCTTCGCGGCTTAGTCCGGATAATGCGTCACGACGCATTTCAGCCGCGATGGTGCGCATAGTTTTAACTGAAGGTTCGACTTCGGCAGTTAGATAAATTCGTTTTGCCCGTCGGTCATATTGATCGGTTTGTCGACGAACTAGATTTTTAGCTTCCATACGGTCAAGTAATCTGCCTAGCGTCGCTTTTTCTATGTCAAGTATTTCTGCAAGGTCCGATTGTGTGACTCCGTCTTGTCTGAAGAGGTGGTTCAGAACCCACCACTGTGAGCGAGTAAGGCCCAGAGCACGTACGCGACGATCGAATGTAGTTCGAAGCAGACGGGCGACGTCATTGACAAGAAAGCCAAAGTTGCGTTCAAGATTTTCGCGCATTAGGGTAAAATTAGTTGCCTAACCGATAATAACCACGCATATTGTAACCATGGAAACTATTATGAATCAAATCAACCTGAGCGGTCGTCGCGCTATTGTTACTGGTGGCGCGCAGGGAATTGGACTTGCCATTGCTGAACGCTTTTTAGACTCCGGCGCGAGCGTTAGCTTGTGGGATCGAGATGACGCGTTACTGAAGGAAGCGGTGGCGGGACTGAATCACGACGATGCTGTTCATCACGTAGCTGTCGATGTTACAGATGCTGAAGGCGTTGGGGATGCATTAAAGCAGACAGAGCGCGCGATCGGTGGTATCGACATTATGATTAATAACGCTGGCATTGCCGGGCCGATCGCCCCGTCCTGGGAATATCCTGTCGACGCGTGGTGCGAGGTTATCAACGTCGATCTGAATGGTGTGTTCTTTTGTTGTCGCGCGGTTTTGCCAGGGATGCGTGAGCGAAACTACGGGCGTATCGTGAATGTGGCGTCAATAGCCGGTAAGGAAGGCAATCCCAATGCGGCGGCCTACAGCGCGGCTAAAGCAGGTGTCATTGCCCTGACCAAGTCGTTGGCTAAAGAAACGCCGGATTTGAACATCTCGATTAATTGCGTTACTCCTGCGCCTGTAAAGACACGAATTTTTGATCAAATTACTCAGGAGCATATTGATTACATGCTGTCAAAAGTTCCGCGCGGCCGTTTCCTCCAACGCGAGGAGGCGGCCGCTATGATTGCGTGGATGGCGTCGGAGGAGAATTCTTATACCACTGGCGCTGCGTTTGATCTAAGCGGTGGACGAGCAACCTACTAGTGCCTGTTAGGGTACAGAGCAAGAGGGAGGGAATAATGGAATCGTCACACAAGACGCGCATCATGGTGACACGTCGCTGGACTGAGGCCGTTTACACCGAGTTGGCAGAACGTTATGACGCGAGATTGAATCACGAGGACCGGGAACTTTCTGCTGAAGACATCGTTGCGGGTTGCCAAGGAGTGCAAGTGCTGTGCCCGACGACCATGGATGCGATCGATGCGGCGTTAATCGCCCGGTTGCCGGACAGCGTGCGCCTGATCGCCGGGTTTGGGGCAGGGACCGAGCATATCGATGTGGCTGCAGCGCTAAAACGACAGATACTGGTTAGCAATACTCCCGGTGCGGTGACGGAGGATACGGCTGATATTGCCTTCGCATTGATGCTGGCAGCGTGCCGACGATTGGTTCATGGTGATAACCACCTGCGGGCAGGGCGCTGGGATGGGGTGCGCATCGATGAACCATTGGCTGGCGTCAGTGTATGCGGTTCTACGATCGGGATTGTTGGTTTGGGACAGATAGGGCGGGCTGTTGCGCGCCGCGCCCGTGCTTTTGGAATGCAGGTGCTTTATCACAATCGGAATCGGCAGGTGGATGCGGAAACCGAATTCAACGCTACCTACTGCTCAGATTTTACTGAGTTGTTGGCGCGGTCGGATGTCGTCTCGTTGCATTGTCCATTGACACCGGCGACGCACCATCTCATCGATCGAGCCGCGCTGTCACAGATGAAATCAACGGCGGTGCTGGTCAACACGGCACGCGGGCCGGTGGTGGATGAATCGGCCTTGATCGAGTGCTTGAGTAGCGGTGGAATTTTTGCCGCAGGCCTCGATGTTTATGAGCAGGAACCAAAAGTGCCACCAGAGCTGATGGCGCTGGAGAACGTAGTGCTGGCTCCCCATCTGGGTACGGCGACGCGCAACGCACGTGATGCCATGGGGATGCGGGTGATTGCCAATATTGAGGCTTTTTTGTCCACAGGTTTTCCCGGCGATCAAGTCACCGTCTAGGCCTTGGGACCAAGCGCGCTGTTTATCAGTGAGAGTGTCGCGGTAACGTCTTGCGGATACGCTGATATTTGGCTGCGAGTTCGATAATGCCGCCGCCCGCGAGTTGCCCTACAGTGCTGCGGTAGATTTCCTGCCAGGGTGTTTGATGTTCAATAACCGATTCTTCAAGGGCCTGTCGCCTCGCATCGAGTGTTTCGGCATCTAGAATTACGTCCAGTGTTCCTGAATTGAGATCGATACGTACGATATCTCCCGTGACCAGTATGGCAAGACCACCACCGACCGCTGATTCTGGAGACACATTTAAGATAGACGGGCTTCCGGAAGTGCCGCTTTGCCGTCCATCGCCCAGGGTCGGTAATTCCCGAATACCTTGTTTGATAAGTGCGTCCGGGGGCTGCATGTTAACGACTTCGGCCGAACCCGGATAACCGACCGGGCCGCAGCCACGAATGACCAAAATACAGTCGGCGTCGATATTGAGTGCGGTATCGTTGATGCGGGCATGGTAATCCTCCGGGCCGTCGAACACGATCGCCCGGACCTCAAACACGTTTTCGTCGCCCGGCCTGGATAGGTAGCGTTCACGAAAATCATCACCGATGACAGAAGTTTTCATGATGGCTGCGTCACACAAATTACCGCGTAGCACGGCGAAGCCGGCATTCTCCATCATGGGATTACTGTAGGGACGAATGACATCATGATTACGTGACGGACTGTCACAGCAGTTTTCAGACACCGTAGTGCCATCGCAAGTGAGGACATTACCGTGAAGTTTGTCTGCGTTGAGGAGTTCGTGCATAACGGCTGGCACACCACCTGCCAAGTGATAGGCTTCCCCGAGATAATCGCCTGCCGGTTGTAGGTTGACCAGTAGGGGAATCTCCAGGCCAATGGCTTCCCAGTCACCGATGTCTAGTTCTATGCCGATATGGCTAGCAATGGCATTGATATGAATCGGCGCATTGGTCGAGCCGCCAATGGCAGAATTAACCCGAATAGCATTTTCAAAAGCTTCGCGAGTCAGGATGCGGGATGGCGTGAGGTCTTCCTCAACCATTTGAACAATGCGTAGACCTGTCCGGTATGCAATTTCTGCTCGTTCCTTTAGCGGCGCAGGTATTGCTGCACTCCCGGATAGACTAATTCCCAATGCCTCGGCAAGGGAGTTCATGGTCGTCGCAGTACCCATGGTATTGCAGTGTCCGGGTGATGGAGTGGCATCGGCGACCAGTTGAATGAACTCTTCGTCGTCGATTTCGCCAGCGGCTAGTAATTTCCTGGCCTCCCATACGATCGTACCGGAGCCTGCCAGTTGGCCGCGCCAATAGCCATTCATCATGGGCCCCCCGGACAACGCAATAGCCGGGATGTCGACCGTGGCGGCGCCCATTATCATGGCCGGTGTGGTTTTGTCGCAGCCTGTGGTGAGAACGACGCCGTCGATGGGATAACCGAAGAGAACCTCGACCAGGCTCAGATACTGCAGGTTGCGATCAAGCGCCGCCGTGGGACGTTTGCCGCTTTCCTGTATTGGATGTACTGGAAACTCGATAGCGATTCCACCCGCCTCGCGAATGCCTTCACGCACGCGTTTCGCGAGGTCCACATGGATTCGATTGCACGGCACCAGGTCGCTTCCTGTCTGTGCGATGCCGATAATGGGCTTCCCGGAGCGGAGTTCCGCAGCAGTGATACCAAAATTAGTGTAACGTTCTATGTGTAGCGCGGTGGCACTCGGGTCACCGGGAATATCAAACCATTCTCTACTGCGTAATCGTCTCTTGGATTTTTCTGCCATAGGAAGTCTCGGTCGTGAAGGTCGTAAAGTCTGGATAGTTCGGGGGACGTCTTTTGGGCCAAGCTGAATCTTGTTCCGGCAAGTATATGTTCGTGTCTGGTCCATCGCCAACTAAACGCCACACGTTAGTGCAGATTAAACGTGGCAGAGGGGTAATCAAGTGAGTACCGCTATTGACGAGGCTGCACGACTCCTTCTCGCTGCTTGGAGAGACGCAACCCGTCTCGATGGATTGCCTTCGACCTGCAAGCCTGCTGACCTCGATCAGGGTTATGCGATACAAGATGCGTTGCTTGTAGCGACCGGCGAGACGCTTGCCGGTTACAAGATTGCGGCGACCAGCGTGGCAGGCCAGCAACACATCGGCATTACCCATCCCATTACAGGGGGATTGCTGAACTCCCAAATGCATTCACCCGGTGCGCAGGTGTCGTTAAGCGGCAATCAGATGTGCGCGGCCGAGGCAGAATTTGTATTTGAATTTAAAGCGCGTGTGTCCCCTCGATCGACGCAGTATTCGAGAGTGGAAGTTTTGCAGGCAGTCAGTGCGCTACGTCTTGGTATTGAAATTCCTGATTCTCGTCTGCGCGGTTTTGAGGGTGCGGGTGCACCCCAATTGGTGGCGGACAATGCGTGTGCGCATATGTTCGTCCTGGGGCAGGCCGTTGCGAGCGATTGGCGTCAGGATGACCTGGCTGCACAGCGGGTTGCGCTGTCTGTCAACGGTGAAGAGGCGGCTGTCGGTTATGGTGCTGATGCGCTGGGTGATCCGCGTGACGCATTGGTTTGGTTCGTCAATCACCTGTCTTCGAGGGGAAAGGTGATTGAGCCGGGACAATTTGTGACGACCGGGGTTTGCGCTGGACCGGTGACGGTGAAACCCGGGCAGTCAGTCATCGCCCGTTTCGACGGTTATGGCGAAGTTAATCTGAGGTTAACGGACGACGACTGATGCGATCACCCATCCACCACCGAGGGTAACGATACGAGGGTGGGATGGTGCCAACCATGAATTGGTTTGATGCTGAATCGCGGCATATCACTGGCGATGGCAATGCACGGGTGGCGGAAGATTAAGTTAGCGTGTAGGCAGACAGATCTGATGTCGCGCTCGCGCCACACTAAATTTCAACGGGGTTGTTGTCAGGATCATAGACATTAACCATGCGCTTTTTGTCCGATGGTGACACATGGACGTTATCGGTTACATGCGGTTCGCGCAGTGACTGTGGAAATGCATTCAGTCCGATTGCACGAAAGTCGACGTGCTCAATGCGAACTTCGGTAGCGCCTGGGCTGATATCGACGCCGCGCAGGTGAATCAGACGGCGATCTGCCAGATAAAGCCACGAACCAGGAAAGCTGAAGTCTGGTCGCCGGGCTTTCTTGAGTCCCAGCACTTCAGTGTAAAACGAAGTTATCGTGGCAACGTAGTCATTCGAATGTTGCTGTGATCGAAGTCAATGTTGCTGTGATCGAAGTCGATGATGGACATCATGCTCGCCAAGGCGAAATCTCAAATAGATAATTTCTGATTATAGGCTTGCGTTGGTTTTTCGATGAAGCGGATAGAATAATGTGATGAGTGGTTTAGTCCATCAACAGAAGATCGTAGAGGTGGCTGTGTGAGCGAAGTGGGAATTTTGGTCAATCCGGCGGCGGCGAGAGATGTACGGCGACTGATTAGCGGCGCCACTAGCGTTCCGCTATCTGAGCGAAGCGCTCGAGTGCAACGCGTACTAACTGGTCTTGGAGCCATTGGCGTTGCCCGGGTATGGATGATGTTCGATCGCGCTGGAATCGCCGGCGGGTTGGTCCAAGCAAGCAAACGCGCGACCGGTTGGCCAGAGATTTGCTTCCTCGACATGCCCGTTGAGGGCGAGTCATTTGATACCCAACGGGCGGTGCGGGGTATGCGAGAGGTAGGCGTCAAGTCTGTCGTTGTCCTGGGTGGTGACGGTACACACCGTCTGGTTTCCCATGAATGTGGGTCGCTCCCCTTGGTCTGTTTGTCCACTGGCACTAACAATGCTTTTCCAAAATTTCAGGAAGAGACCGTGGCAGGACTGGTGGCCGGTGCGGTGGCGAATAGCCTTGTCGACAGTCAGATCGTATGTCAGCGTAACAAACGCTTGCGCTGTTTTGTTGATGGCGAGGAAATGATCGCGGCATTGGTGGATATCTGTGTTGCCCGTGAACCCTGGGTTGGTACCCGCGCTTTGTGGCGACCGGAAAACTTTGCGATGCTCTATCTGACTTTCGCCGAGCCAGGAGCCATCGGTTTATCCTCTATCGGCAGTTTGGTCACACCGGTCTCGCGCGAAGCAGACGTTGGCATTTCCATTAAATTTGGCCCGGGTCGATGTGTCGACGCGCCAATTGCACCGGGGCTCATGCGGCAGGTTGAGATTGCGGATGTTGACCCGTTGATATTGGGTGAGCGGGTTCGCGTGCCGGCGATGATCGGGACGCTTGCGTTGGATGGTGAAAAGGAAGTGACTCTGCGTGCGGATCAATGTGTTGAGATCGAGTTGGGACAAGATGGACCGCGGTCAGTTAATGTTGCGCTCGCGATGGCAGTGATTGCCCAACGCGGTGTTCTTTCTGATGGTCCGTGGGATTCTGCTCAAGAGGCCGTATAGCCGCCATCGACAGGCAATGCGGTCGCTGTGACAAAGGATGCTTCATCGGAGGCGAGAAAAAGGATGACGTTGGCAATTTCCTCGGGCTCCCCCAGTCGACCCATCGGATGCCGTCGTTTAAGTGTTTCGTGTAGGTCGGGTGATTCAGACAAGCTAGCGGTAAGGGCGGTGTAGGTGAACCCCGGGCAGACAGCGTTTACCCGGATATTCTCCGGCGCCAGGCGGACGCCGAGATCTCGCGTCATCTGAATGACCCCGCCCTTGCTGTGGGGATAAGGGTTAAACCCATCAGATAGCGGTAACTCGGGATGGTAAGACACTAATCCCATGATGGAGGCCAAGTTGATAATGGCACCGCTGGTGTTGCGCCGCATGGCTTCGACGGCCGCATGGGACATGAGCATCGTGCCTTTCATGTTGACTCGGATGACCGCATCCCATTTCTCATCAAAAGACAGCGAATCATCCAGGCTGCGGGGCGTGATGCCAGCCGAATTGACTAAGATATCCAGTCGCCCTGTGTCTTTGACGAGGGCGTTAACCAAGGCCTCGCACTGGTCTCGCTCAGCGATGTCTGCTTTCTCAATTTGTAGTTTTTCGTTGTTGTTTGTTCGGCGCAGTGCATCCAGAGAACTCTGATCAATGTCCGTTGCTAAAACGTGTGCGCCCTCAGCGAGGAAGCGAACTACGGTGGCTTGGCCGATGCCGGATGCACCGCCGGTGACAAGGGCGACCTTGCCTTCAAGTCGACCGGACATCGGGATCCTTCTCAAGCAGGGCCATTGTTATGGCGGTCCACTCATTCTCTAGAGATTCCGTTGCAGGCGGACGATTACAGCGTCGATACCAATGCTTGGCGTTCTCAATGTCCCCCTCTTTCCTGTGGAGATACGCATGCACCCAGGCATCGTCTTCGCTGTTGCCACTTTGGACTGCTCGATGGGCTGCATCCCAGTCACCATTAGCGTCATGCCACAATCCTTTGAGAGCGCAGCCGAGCCCCGGGGGGGGCTCAGCGTTCTTGAGACTGGAGCGAAAGGCGTGTATTGGGCTTGCGGTGATGTTCATCGAAAGTAATCGCCAACGAACAGCATTCCTAGACGATGTTTTATTAGGTTAGAGGCTAACATGAACATCCCAACTTTTTACAAATATTCCAATTGTCTGCCGGCAAATTGTATTACAGTGATATTAAAACCATTTTTCCAATATGTCTTTTTCGCGCCAGACGGTGCCAAGTGAGTCGTCCGACGTTACAATGACTCTTTGCTCAATGAGTACTAAATCCAAGTAAAGGAAGCTAAGCGATGCGTTATGAATCACCGCAAACGGTTGATCAGGCCATATCGTTGCTGGCAGGCGCCGGCGGAGATCCCCGGGTATTGGCCGGTGGTACCGATCTGCTTGTACAGTTACGTGCGGGGGTTATAGACCCTGAATTAATCGTTGATATTAAACAGATCGATGAGGCGATGACTATTAGTACGGAAGCCGGTGGTTTCCGTATTGGGGCAGCCGTGAGTGGTGCAAGACTAAAAGAACACGACACACTAAGTGCTTCATGGCCTGGTGTCGTAGAGGCTGCCGACCTTATTGGCTCGACGCAGATTCAAGGACGCGCGTCGATGGGTGGCAATTTATGCAACGCGTCGCCAGCGGCGGACACAGTGCCGGCATTGATCGCCGCTGGGGCAACGTGTGCGTTGGCGGGTCCTGGCGGTCGGCGAGAAGTGCCGGTCGAAGAGATCTGTACGGGTCCAGGCCAGACCATACTGGCTGATGGAGAATTTGTCGTGTCGATACTGTTGCCGGCACGTGGATCACGGTCTGGTGATGCTTACCTGCGTTTTATCCCTCGTACGGAAATGGATATTGCAGTGGTGGGCGTTGGAGTCAGTCTCAGTCTTGATCGCGATGGGCAGTGCAGTGCAGCGCGCGTCGCGGTTGGTGCAGTGGCTCCGACCGCACTACTAGTGCCGGCAGCGGCTGAAGCCCTTGTCGGTGGCACTATCGATGATGCTGCTATTGATGCTATGGCCGCTGCGGTGCGTGCAGTTTGCCGGCCGATAGATGACAAGCGCGGTACAGTGGCTTATCGCATTGAGGTGGCGGGTGTGCTCGCTGAACGAGCTTGCAGAATCGCGCTAGAACGCGCAGGGAGTGCCTAATGGCTAAATATCACATTACGACCCGTATCAATGGCGATGACGTTGAGTTTTTGTGCGCACCCGAACAGACGCTGCTCGACGTGCTGCGTGATGATTTGCGCTTGACGGGCAGTAAAGAAGGTTGTGCGTCAGGCGATTGCGGTGCGTGCAGTGTCACGATAGATGGCCGTTTGGTTTGTTCTTGTCTGGTCTTGGCGGCTGAAGTGGGTGGACAAGAAATTGAGACCATTGAGGGAATGGCTGACGGTGACCGATTGCATCCATTGCAGCAGAAATTCCTTGATTTTGCCGCTCTCCAGTGTGGCGTGTGCACGCCGGGTTTTCTGGTCGCGGCCAAGGCGTTACTGGATCGCAATCCGAATCCGAGCGAGACTGAGGTTCGGTATTGGTTGGCAGGTAATCTTTGTCGCTGTACGGGTTACGACAAAATCGTTCGAGCCGTTCTTGATACGGCCGCTGAAATGAGGAATTAAACAATGACCGATTCAAATAAAGCCTCATCCGGAAACGGGACGGGCAATGGTAAGGACTATAAGTGGGTCGGCACACGGGCGGTGCGCCCCGATGGCGTAGACAAGGTTACCGGCCGGGCCAAATTTGGTGCTGACCTGCATCTTCCGAATATGTTAGTCGGTAAGGTTTTGCGCAGCCCTCATGCCCATGCCCATATTCGTTCCATCGACACGTCGGCGGCCGAAGCATTAAGTGGTGTCAAAGCTGTCATCACGCGAGATGATTTTTCTGATCAGCCCAAAGGTGCAGTACAGCCCGCCGGTGAGATGACGATTAACTATCGCGACATGGTGCGCAACGTCATGGCGCGTGAAAAGGCGTTATACGAAGGTCATGCAATAGCGGCGGTAGCGGCTGTGGATGCTCGCATCGCGACCAAGGCCTTATCACTCATCAAGGTTGATTTCGAGGTCCTGCCCCACGTAATCGATCCGGTCGCGGCGATGGAAGACGGTGCCCCTATCATCCAAGAAGACTTAATAACGGACGGTATGGAGCAGTCGCCAGGGAGCATGACCAATATTGCAAAGCGGGTCGAATTCGGCCACGGTGATGTTGACGTTGGATTTGCTGAGGCAGATGTGGTGATTGAACGCGAGTTCACCACGCAACCCGTACATCAAGGTTATATCGAGCCTCATGCCTGTGTTGCCAGTATGACCGAGGATGGCCAGGGTGAGCTGTGGCTATCTACCCAAGGCCATTACGTCGCTCGCGGCCACTGTGCAACATTACTCGGTCTTGATGTATCGAAATTGCGAGTCCAGGCATCGGAAATTGGTGGCGGGTTTGGCGGTAAGACCGTGGTTTACCTTGAGCCATTGGCTTTGGCGTTATCACGCAAAGCATGCCAGCCTGTGAAAATGGCGATGACGCGGGAAGAAGTTTTCCGCGCCACTGGTCCCACGTCAGGTGCCCATTTATGGGTGAAAGTCGGAGTGACCAACGATGGTCGAATCACGGCAGCCGATGCAGTGCTTAAGTATCAGGCAGGGGCGTTTCCCGGGTCACCGGTGGCGCAGGGAGCGCAGTGCGCGTTCGCGCCATATGAGCTTGATCATGTCAGAACCATTGGCTATGACATTCTTGTTAATCGTCCCAAGGTAGCAGCGTACCGTGCGCCGGGTGCTCCCATTGCAGAATATGCGACTGAATCGGTGATGGATGAAATCGCAGAAGCCATTGGTATGGATCCGCTTGAGTTTCGGCTTAAGAATGCGCC
>CEOQ01074188.1_pt1 | contig 19953 bp, 20 predicted proteins | sample 361351 | NCBI WGS metagenome assembly CEOQ01 (sample SAMEA2619907, study PRJEB7988) | marine metagenome | biome: marine biome (ENVO:00000447); feature: deep chlorophyll maximum layer (ENVO:xxxxxxxx); material: "saline water (ENVO:00002010), including plankton (ENVO:xxxxxxxx)" | depth 60 m | reverse complement strand
CTAGAACATATAAATGAGCTTCTCCAAAAGTATTATTTACTTCAATAATAACTTTTTCTAATTTTTTTGTACTTGTATAACAATAGTAAAAATTTACTGGATTAAATGTATGTTTCATAAATCTGGGTGTAGTAACAAGTAAAATAGTTAATTTTTCTATATCAATACCCAAATGTGATAATCGAGAGTTTAGTTTTGATTTTATAGAACCAGTGGTTTGTCCAAGATAGTCTTGATCTAAAAAAGAAAAAAACCATCCTTTGTTCCATCCAAATAATTTATGCTTACTTAAGGATTCAAGCTCATCCAGATCAAGAGCAAAAAAATAATGACGGAATCTAAATTGATGAATTTTTTTTCGTGTATGCATTAAATGACCGAACATTATTTTAGAATTCATAAGATCCATCAATTTCTGTGACAATATTTACAGCTGACTTAACTGCATCTTCATGAAAACCATATCCAAAATAACTACCACAGAAATATGTATTATTTACACCATTTAATAATGGTAGTTGCTCTTGAGTACTCATTGATTCTTGTGTATATCTAGGATGTGTATATTTAGTTTTGTAATGTATATATTTCTCAGGGATTTCTATATCAGAATTTAATGTGACTAAGTATTGAGTATTAGAATTTAATGATTGAAGCCTATTCATATTATATGTAACTATCGAATTATCATTATCTCTTTGTAAAAAATTCCATGATCCCCACAATCTATCATTCTGTGGTAAAAATCTATCATAACTATGAAGTATTGTATCATTTTCACTATATTCCCAAACTGAAAGAAGTTTTTTTTCAAGCTTGGTAGGTTCTTGTAACATTTTAATTGCTTGGTTTGCATGAGTAGCTATAACCACCTTGTCATAATTATATTTATGGCCATTATCTAATCCGATTTCTACGTGATCGGAAAAACGAACTACTGAATTAATCTTAGAGGATAGATAAGCATTGTTACCCAAAAGATTAATTATCTTTTGAACATAACGTTGGGAACCTCCTTCAATTGAATACCATATTGGTGGACTGTCTTCAAATAACAAACCATGGTTTTGGAAGAATGTTATATATGCATCGACAGGAAACTGTTTAATATCATGAATTTGTGAAGACCAAATAGCAGAGCCTATAGGTATAAAATAATCATCTACAACTTTCTGAGGAACATTAAATTCAGAACAATATTCAAATAAAGTTTTATTTTTTGTTAAACCGACCTTTTGGTCCTTAACCATTTTGCGCGAATATTTTCTAATACCTAATAAAAATTGCAAATGAGAAATATTAAATATATTTTTAAACGTACCAAGTAAACTATATATTCCACGTCCACCACAATAGGCTAATGATCTTTTCGGATCATAATATGCAAAAGACATATCAGATAAAAAATATGGAACTTTTAAACTATTTAAGAGTGATAAAAATAGAGGATAATTTTTTGAATTAAATACAATAAACCCAGTATCGATATTGACTGATGATTTGGGATTTTCTTGAACAGAAATAGTATTTGTATGGCCCCCGAAATATTGATTTTGTTCATATAAATACACATCATGTTTCTTATTCAACAAATATGCAGCCGTTAAACCTGATACACCAGATCCTATAATCGCAATTTTACTCATCCGTTTTCTCTCAAACGGAATTTGTGATGAGCAACAAACCAAACATCTCCTGCATTAAACCCAAATAGGGAAGAACATGCTGCTAAAAAGATGCGCCATCTTCGCCAAAGAATTAAAGAATGTTTTTTACCAACATCCTTTTGAAAGACTTTTAATATCTTTTCTTTATTGCTAAGTAACTTTTTCTCCCATTCATCAAGAGTTCTCTGATAATGGGTTCCATTAATTAACCATGATTCCTGTAATAATAATTCTTCAGAAAAATTATCAAACAAATCATAGCTAGGCATCATACCAGAACGGAAAAAATGTTTTGCCATCCAAGATTTTTCATCGAGAAAAAAATAAGGAGTATCTTTATGACTGAATACATGAATAAATAAAATAGCATCAGGAGTCATCCAGAGAGAAATACGACGTAATAGTTCTTGTAGGTTATTCATGTGTTCAAACATTTCAATTGAAATTATCCTGTCAAATTTTTCTTGTGGATTAAATTCATTAATATCTGACTTTATTGCAATTACATTTTCTAATTGTTTTTCATCAACTATATTTTTTATATAATTTATTTGTGTCTCAGAATTAGATATACATGTAAAAGTCGAATGAGGGAATTTTTGCGCTAAATATAAAGTAACCGACCCCCAACCACACCCTAAATCTAATACTGATAATCCGTCTTGAATTTCGCATCTCTCTATATACACATTTAGCATTTTAATCTCTGCATCATCAAGGTTACTTGTCGACTCATCCCAGTAACAAGAACTATATTTCAAATGTGAACCGAGAATCGATTGAAAAAATTCCGAGGTGACTTCATAGTGTTGTTGATTTGCAATTTCAGTATCATAGGCTATAGGCCCTTTTGAAATTAATTCGGAAAATACTTTTCGATCCTCTTCTGTAATATTTTTTAATTTGTAATAAGTTCGACCATTTAATCTATTAATAAAATATCTAACTAACGGAAATGGAATTAAACCCCTATCAAGAAAATATTCATACCACATATTTTTCCTTATTTCGAATATACCAATTGTAAATTATCTAATAAATACGTCTCAAATCCTGCTTGGCAGTAACCAAAGTAATATTCCCATATTTTAATTAATCTTTCTGGATAGCCAAGTTCAACAATTTTTTGTTTATTTTGTTGTAGGTTTTGATTCCATGAATGTAATGTTTTAGCATAATGTATGCCAATATTATTCATGTTTTGAAGAGAAAAAGAATTTTGTATTGATGAAGCATGATTAAGTGCTCCTAAAGAAGGTAAATGCCCCCCAGGAAAAACATACTTTTGAATAAAATCGACATTTTTTCTGTAACTTTCATAACGGGAATCAGGCATAGTAATTACTTGAACTGATAACAAACCATCGTCACTCAATAAATTACTACATTGTGTATAAAAATCAGTTAACCCTTCATGTCCAACAGCTTCAAGCATTTCAATAGAAACTATTCGGTCATATTGCCCTGCTAAATTTCGATAGTCTTCTAATTTGACTTCAATACGATTTGTTAATTCATGTGCTGCTACAAGTTTCTTAACAAAATGATACTGTTCTTCTGATATAGTAATTGCAGTAATACTAACATCCATTTGTTGAGCTAATGTCAGTGAAAAAGCCCCCCATCCACAACCAATCTCTAATACCCTCTGGCCTGATTGTATTCTTGCTTGCCCTATAATCTCTTGTATTTTATTTTTTTGAGCTACTTCTAGAGAATCGTCAGCTTTCTCAAATAAACCACATGAATAAACCATATTTTTATCTAAAAATGTTTGAAAAAATTCATTTCCTAAATCATAGTGTGCTGAAATGTTATCTTTAGCTTTAGTAATTGTATTTCTTTTAAATCGATGAGAAATTTTGTCTAATAAAGTGAATATTCCTTGAAATTTTGGTTTTAATCTTCCTGTTTGTTTGAAATTTAAAACAAATAGCTTAAGTAGATTAGCAATATTATCACATTCCCATAAACCATTTATATATCCCTCTCCTAAGGCTATTTCACCTCGAAATAATAAATTTTTTAAAAGGGTATTATCTCGAATATGTAATTCTGTTTGTAGGTCAGAACTTATATCGCCAAAAGATTTTTTAGAACCATCTGGAAATGAAACAACTAAATAACCTACAGAAATCTGGTTTAAATAATTGGCTATAAATTTTGTGGGGTTTATTAACATAGCTTAATTGTAAATCCTATATGTATAATTATAATAATTATTTGAATTTTATTCCAATATGTTAAGAATCCAATTTTTTACAAACAATGTAATTTCATCAGAAGATTCTCGTAGGCCATGACTATTTCCCGGAAAAATTTTTATTTCTTTCGGTTCTTTTGCATATAAATATATCTTTTCGGAAATTTCAGATGGTAAACGCGTATCTGAACCACCATGGAGTAAAAGTAATGATCGAGGCGAAATATTAGCAACTGTAGAGGTGCCGTATCCTTGGCTTGATAAAGCCACTACTCCAATTACTAAATCAGAAAATTCTGCAGCAGTTATGACTACTGCTCCTCCAAAAGAATGTCCAACTAACACTATTTGAGAATGTCCTAAAGATTTTAAAAAAGTTATAGTTGATAAAATATCTAAGGCACATTCACTTAATACATTTGGTTCTCGATAATCCATTCTTATAGATCTAATGGTATTTTTTAAAGATTCTGAAATTGTTCTATACATCCCATTAGCAGGGCCTTCAAATCCTCCATTTGCACCGCATACCCATATAATAGCTTTATCTGTTTGTAGTTGTGGTAATTGATGAACAATAGTTTTTATGCTTCCTCTATTCGTCTTTAACAATAAACCTTGACCTATTTCGGAATCAGGAATTTCCCATGTATAATAATCCAATATTTGAATTGATAAATTGTCACTCAAAGTACTACCATTATTTGTGCGTATTAAAAATAATCTAATACGGAAATCTTAACATAAACAATTAAAAGGAGAATTAATGAAAATTGCAATTTTTGGCATTGGAGCAATAGGTGGATATATAGCTGGCCGATTAACTAATGCAGGAGAAGAAGTTTCTCTTATATCAAGAGGGGAGACACTGAACGTAATACGTAACTCAGGTCTAACAATTCATACTGAAAATAATAACTATAATGTAAACCCAATACACATAACTGATGATCCTAAAGAAATTGGTATTGTAGATACAATAATCATTTGTGTTAAAGCAGATGCTGTAGAAATTGCAAGCGAAATGATAAAACCTTTGATCGATAAAAATACGATAATAGTGCAAACACAAAATGGACTAACTGCATCACAAAGAATAGGACAAATTCTTGGAAAAGAAAAAGTTTTAGAAGGGATTTGTCACTTTGGAGCACAAGTAATAAGCCCAGGTGTTGTTAGGGGTATGGCAAACAACCCTAAACTAACAATTGCAGAAACAGATAATGAAAAAACTAAACGTTTACTTTCATTACAATCTACATTAAATAATGCTGGATTCAATGCAGTAGTACCGGAAAATTTTCAAGTTGATCAATGGGCAAAACTAATGGCCGTTTCGGCATTAGGTTCTACTGGAGCAATAACACGAAGTAATTCACCAGTGTGGAGACAAATACCAAGTGTCGTTGAAATGTGGGTAAAAAATATGGAAGAAACACGTGCAGTCGCAAAAAGTCTGAATATAGATGTTCCTTATCAAGAGATACAAGATAGAATTGATAATTTACCGCAAGGTGTTGGAAGTACCTCTATGCATAGGGATATTGCTAACGGAAGGCCATCAGAAATTGAACATCAAATAGGAACCATAGTGAGAATCGGAAAAGAAAATAATGTATCAATTCCTGTGAATACATTTATCTATAACGCCTTATTGCCATTAGAAAAATTAGCACGTGGCGAAATTACTGAATAATACTATCTGCATATTTTTCATTCTTGCTATTTATACCCTAATTACTATTCCGGATGTCGTAATAATATGGGCAGTATATTGACATTAATGACTAAAAATATTTATATAAATTATAACAATTCGTTTTAAATATACTTAAAACTAAAAGTAGGTGTAATTATGAGTTTTGTAGACGCAATTAAATCTGTCTTAATAGTAAATTACTTCAACTTCAGCGGAAGGGCCCGAAGATCAGAATATAACTACTTTTTATTGTTCAATATTCTAATTAATATAGGATTTACTATACTAGCCTATTTATTAGGCACAAACACTGATGATATCATCTCCGCATTGACATCTTTAGCATGGCTAGCTGGAATACAATTAATAGTTTCATTACTCCTATTTATACCTGGTATTTCTGTTGGTGTAAGGAGACTTCACGATATTAACAAATCTGGTTGGTGGGTGTTAATAATGATACCCTTAAGTCTTTTAGTGATTCCAGTTTTTATTTATCTCTACTGGTTAATAATCAAAGAAGGAGATTCTAGTTCAAATAACTACGGAGAACCTGTAAAATAATATCTATTTTAAATATATATATATAAATTATGAATTTTACAGACGCAATCAAATCAGTTTTAGTAGATAATTATTTCGGATTTGAGGGAAGAGCTCGCAGATCAGAATTCAACTACTGGGTTTTGTTTGAATGTTTTATTGGTTTAGGCTTCGGTATAATTACAGCTTTTTTGGAGATAAACGCTAACAATCTGATTACCGAACTGAACTTAATAAACTGGATACAGAGAATACAAATAATAATTATATTGCTCTTTTTTGTCCCTCGAATTGCTGTTATTGTAAGAAGGCTCCACGATACTAACAAATCCCCCTGGTTTATACTAATGCTCATTCCTGGTTTTTATTTACTTATTCCTGCTTTTATATTTATCTATTGGACAATGTTTCAAGAGGGTGATCCTGATTCAAATAACTACGGAGAACCTGTAAAATAATATAAAATTTAAAGGTCTTAGAATATAAACTCTCTAAGGCTTTTAATAATAAATGCCAAGGTAATCAATGCAATCGCCACACTCCAAAATTTAGGTTGCAGCCTCCAGGCAATTTCTCTTGAGCTTTCACGAGTAGATTGTCTTCCTATTAAAATCCCCAATATACTTCCAGTAGTAGCTCCTACTATAATTCCATATTCCAAAAAATTAACCACTTCTATATCAAATGCCCATCCCCAAGAATAAAATACACCAACTGTTAAAGGTATATGGCTAACCAAAGAACCTAGCACAGCAAATAATAAATACAAATACCTATATTGTCGCGGATAACTATGCATTAAATACTCATAATTTTTATCTAAATCTAATTAATTATAATATTGGTTTTTGAGAAAAAGTTAATACTTTTAAATCACTTTTTGTTAATTTAATATTATCATCTCAAATGAATATTAATATTTTTTGGATAGTTTGAACAAATGAAGGTATACTGTAGTCATAAATGGTGGTTCTTGGGTGGAAAAACTACGAAAAGTAGCAATAAAGCTGTTACATATAATGGTAAAAAATGCCTAATAATAACATACTAACTATTGAAAATTTATCAAAATCATTTGATGGAATTCAGGCCGTAAACAATTGTTCATTCAATGTATCTTCTGGGTCTATAACTGGTCTAATAGGCCCAAATGGTGCAGGTAAGACAACTGTATTTAACCTCATTACTGGATTTTTACCTCAAGATAGTGGAAATGTATTTTTTCGCCAAAATCTAATTGATAAAGAACCAACACATAATATCTTCAAAAAAGGACTGGTTAGAACTTTTCAGATACCCCGTGAATTAAAAAAAATGACAGTATTAGAAAATTTATTAGTTGTTCCAAAAAATCAAATTGGTGAGAATATCTGGTCTCCTCTATTCTCGTTCAAAAAAATTCAACGAGAAGAAGAAACCAATATTAATAAAGCTAAGGATATATTGGACTTTATACGACTCAACCATCTAACCAATGAATATGCAGGAAATCTTTCTACAGGACAAAAAAAACTACTAGAATTAGCTAGAACTTTAATGTCTGACCCCAAATTAGTATTACTTGACGAACCTGTAGCTGGTGTGAATCCAACTTTAGTAAATGATCTTATGGATAATATACGTAGAAGCAATGAAGAATTAGGTATCACATTTCTCATAATCGAACATAATATGAATTTTATTATGAACTTATGCGACCCAATAATAGTTTTAAGTAATGGGACAAAAATCGCTGAAGGTACCGCAAAACAAATAAAATCAAATCAAAATGTTGTGAATGCCTATTTAGGAGGGTGAATGACATTATTAAATGTAAAAAATATTAATGCAGGTTATGGAGAAACAGAGATTCTTCACTCTGTTTCTATACAAGTAAATGAAGGTAACCTAGTAGCAATTATTGGACCTAATGGATCAGGAAAATCAACATTACTTAAAGTAATAGTAGGTTTATTAGAAGCTAAAAAAGGTGATATTGAGTTTATGACCGACAATATTACTAATTCATCTCCTCAAAAAATAGTTGAGCTAGGTATTTCTTATGTACCGCAAGCTGAAAATGTATTTACCAACATGACAATTAAAGAGAATCTTGAAATACCATCTCTGGTTCTAAAATTTGATTTTAAAAAACGTTTAGAAGAAATATTGGAATTATTCCCAATATTAGACACAAAAATGAATACAAAAGCCGGAACGCTTTCAGGTGGACAAAGGCAAACTTTAGCCTTTGCAAAAGCTTTAATTTCAAAACCGTCGTTAATGATACTAGACGAACCTTCTGCAGGTTTATCACCTATAATGGCTGACGCTACTTTTGAAACAATAGAATCAATAAATAAAAGTGGTGTAACCATACTTATTGTCGAGCAAAATGCAAAAAAAATTCTTTCGATTGCTGACAGAGGTTATGTTTTAGCTACTGGTGAAAATAAAATAGATGATACAGGTTTGAACTTATTAAACAACCCAGATGTTGGAATGTTATATTTAGGAGGTTCAAACTAATGACTTTAAAAAATTTCGATTATTTTTGGATCATATTTATTACAGCACTATCAATTCTTATTATTTTTGGGCAACCTAGTTTAATAATCAATGGACTGCTTTTAGGATTTATTTACTCTTTGGGAGCAATAGGTTTAACTTTAGTATTTGGTATATTAAGATTTGGAAATTTTGCACAAGGCGATTTGATGACATTAGGTGGATATATTTCTCTAACTATTGTCACAGTAATTTTCGCAGGAATAGGTTTTACTGGAACAGGATTAGGACCATTCACTTTTGGTCTGCCTGTGATACTAGCAATTCCCTTGACTATGTTATTAACTTCAATAATTGTCGTGATATTAGACCAATTAATTTACAAAAAATTGCGATCTCGTCAGGCTTCTACAATGCTTATCAGCATAGCTTCATTAGGAGTTGCAATAATGATACGTGGATTAGTGCAATTTTTATGGGGAAATGAGCCTGAATATTTTCCTAGAGAATCAAAACAATTTTATATGCTACCTCTTGATATAAGAATACCTCCCGATAATATAATTTTGGGGATTATGGCAGTACTGATGACTATAGGTGTGTACTTATTCCTAAAATATAATAAGTACGGAAAATTTATGAGAGCTACTGCTAATAATCCTAATCTTAGCTTATCAACTGGAATTAATACTAGTATCGTCATTATGTGGACTTGGATAATTAGTGGAAGTTTGGCCGCAGCAGGAGGAACTATGTTGGCAGTCTCTCAAGCACAAATTCTTCCTATGACAGGATGGAAAATCTTACTACCTATATTTGCTAGTGTAATATTAGGAGGAATCGGGAAACCTATTGGTGCGCTAGTTGGAGCTATAATAATTGGCATTTCTATGGAAGCTTCTACAGCTTGGCTAAATCCCACATACAAACCAGCTGTAGCTTTTACAATAATGATTGCAATGTTGCTTGTAAAACCTAACGGATTATTTGGAGAAAAAGACTAATGGATTTAGGTGGCATATTAATTTATATTTCTGGCTTCATAATTATGGCTAGCATATATGGAATATTTTCAATTGCGTTAAATATCCATTGGGGATTCACCGGTCTTTTTAATATTGGAATTGCTGGATTTTTTGCTATCGGTGCATACTCCTCTGCCCTAATAACAATCGAACCACCCGAGCCTGACTTGTTTGAAGATTATATATTTGGAGGGAACTTACCAGAAATATTGGGATTCCTTAATCTGGGTATAGATTTGTGGTTCTTTTTTGCATTGATTTTCGCAGGTCTCGTTTGCGCACTTATTGCTGCTCCAATTGCATTAATTACTTTACGATTGAGAGAAGATTATTTAGGTATGGCTGCCCTAGGTATAGCTGAAACTATTCGTTTGATATTTTTAAATGAAGCATGGTTAGCTAATGGTGGTCGAGGTATGTATGGCATACCAAAATTTCTTGGGGATATAGTTGCACCAAAATATTACGATATACTATATGCGATCATCGCAATGGTAATTTTATTAGTTATTTACCTAATCGTTCAAAGAATTATTAAATCGCCTTGGGGTAGAGTTTTAAAATCAATTCGAGAAGATGAAATTGCCGCAACATCTCTGGGAAAAAATGTTTTCTCATTTAAAGTACAATCATTTATTCTTGGTGCTTTCATTATGGGTGTTGGAGGAGCAGTATTTGCACACGGATTTCGCTTTTTAGACCCTTTCACTTTTAGACCCTTACTCTCTACGTTTATTATATGGACAATGTTAATGGTTGGAGGGAGTGGAAATAATAGAGGAGCAATAGCTGGAGCATTTATCGTTTGGGGTGTTTGGTCAACAACTCAGTTTTTACCAGGATTCCTTTCTAGTCCAGATTTACGCTACTTCATGGTAGGTTTGTTAATCGTTGTTATGCTCTTGTTTAAACCTAGCGGTATAATTCCTGAAACAATAGAAAGAAAAATTAAGTAAACTTAAGACCAAATAAAAAGAGGCCTGTACAGGCCTCTTTTTATTATATTTCTATATCAATTACGGAGCTTCAAATCTATTAGTAGATTCTATCATTCCACCTTTAACACTCCAGATTTCAATTGAATTCAAAACGTCACCATTATCATCAATTTCTTGAGAACCAGCAACACCTTCAAAGTCAATATCTTCACCTGATCGTATCAATTCAACTGCTTGAGCTAAGTCACCAGGGCCGACTTTAGTACCAGGTGCATTTGAGACGTCACGGATTGCAGCTGCAACACCAGCACCATCACAGTTAGCATCGTCACCACCATCGTGTAAACATTTTTCTGTTGCAAGTGCGATCATCACAAATGCATCAAATGTTTCACCAAGGAATGGATCTGAAGGAATTTCACCAAATCGAGCTTCATAGAGTTCTTCAAAAGTATTTTTAGCTTCACTAGGAGGAGCTCCTGGTGCTGTACCATACATACCTTCAAAATTATTAGCACCTAAGCTATCTAACATATCTTGGCTCTTAGTACCATCGACAAACATAAAGGTATCAGCAAATCCACCTTCTAATGCTTCTCTAATATATACTTGAGCACTACCTGGATAACTCATGGCTATTAAAGCGTCAACTCCACCTTCAGTAGCTTTAGTCACTTCACTCATATATGTTGACAATTCACCTTCATGAGGAACAGCTTGAACAGTACCGCTAAAATTAGCAGTAAAGATGTTTGCTAAACCTTCACCATAAGGATTATTTACATATAAAATACCAACTTTTTTGTATCCAAGTTCATCAGCAAGTTTTCCTAAAACAGAACCTTGTGCTGCATCGGATACAGTACTTCTAAATAATAGATCGTTATCATCAATTACTGAAATAGAAGGAGCTGTGGAAGCTGGTGAAACTAAAACAGTACCTCCTGGTATTGTTACAGATTCTGCAACAGCTGTAGTAACACCACTAGATAATGAACCAACTATTCCAGATACGCCAGCAGCTTGCAATGCTCGAGCAGCATCACTAGCAACCTTTGCATCAGTTCCTGAGTCTTTATGAACTGGTACAACATTCATACCTGCATCATTCAAAAGAGTCACTGCTAATTCGGCGCCATTACGCATAGGTTTACCATATACACCCAAATCACCAGTATAATCCAGTAATGTACCTATTTCTAATGGTTCAGCTTCTTCTTCCTCTCCTAATGAAGGCAAGCTATCACATGCCACCATTGATACACCTATCAAAGCTGTAACTAAAATGAACGAAACATACGAAGAAAATTTAATCATATGAATCCTCCTTAACGTAAATACGGTTAATAAACCCAAAATAGATTTAATTCCGCATTAAAATAATGATGATATTATTGCATATAATTCGAAAAGTAGGCAAGTATCAACTAAATGTGAAGAAAATCGTAGATATCTTACCTAACCTTCAATAAACCAAAGATAAAAAAATACTTAATTCATCATATTTTATTATTGAAGGCACTTATATCTTGAAGTATAGTACAAGTATCGATTGAAAAATCTACTTAGGAGATGCGATGTCAAATACTTTCAAAGCCTTAAGGGCAGAGCTTGAATCTGAAGAATTAGATATAAAAATTACTGAAATAGGACTTGAAGATTTGCCAGATGGAGACACCACCATAGATGTACATTATTCTTCACTGAATTATAAAGACGGTATGGCTGTAAATGGAAATAAAGCTCGTATTATGAGAAACCTCCCAATGTCTCCAGGTATTGATTTGGCAGGAATTATAAGCTCTTCATCTAATAATAACTTTAAAACAGGTGATGAAGTTATTGTAACGGGTTGGGGGCTAGGAGAAACTCATTCAGGTGGTTATTCACAAGTAGCTAGAGTAAACAGTGATTGGCTAATAAAAAAACCAGATAACATCTCTCTAAAACACACTATGTCTGTTGGGACAGCAGGATTAACTGCAATGTTATCAATTATAGAACTAGAAAATTCAGGAATCACAAATTCTAGTGGCGAAATAGTAGTAACAGGTGCTGCAGGAGGGGTTGGAAGTTTATCGATTATGCTATTAAACAAGTTAGGATATTCTGTAACCGCTGTAACAGGTAGAATGGAGTTAGAAGGATATTTAAAAGATCTTGGAGCTATTAATATAATGTCAAGAGACGATTTATTAGCTATGTCGAGGCCATTAAATTCTGGTAAATGGGCAGGAGGTATTGATACTGTAGGCAGTACATTACTTGCAAATGTTTTATCTGCAATAAACTATGGTGGCAGTGTTGCTTGTTGTGGAAATGCTTCAGGAAATGATTTACCAACAACTGTTTTACCTTTTATATTACGTAAAATACAACTTATTGGAATTGATTCGGTGTATTGCCCAACAAATATGAGAAACGATGCATGGAAAAGACTAGGAGATCTTATTACCTCAGAAGAATTTGAAAATATTACAAATGAAGTTTCTTTAAGTGAAATAGAAAAACCGGCAAAGCTCATTCTTGAAGGTAAGATTCAAGGAAGGACTGTAATTAATATTAAAGATTGTTGAAAATAAATATTGATAAAGGAAAAAAATATGAATAGTGAATGGGGACAAATATATAAATCATTAGGTGCCACTCCAATAATCAATGCTATTGGAAGTGTTACGATGTTGGGAGGGTCTACACCTGTCCCGGAAGTAAAAGAAGCTATGGAATTAGCAGAATCAGCCTATATACCCTTGATGGAATTAGAAGAAAAAGCAGGTTCAGCAGTGGCTGATCTATTAAATGTTCCTGCTGCATATATAACTTCAGGCGCTGGCTCTGCTTTAACATTGGCTACGGCAGCTTTTATGGCAGGCGACAACGATGATTTCATCCAACAATTGCCTAATACTACAGGCATGAAAAATGAAATTCTAATACAAAAACGACAACACTATTGGTATGACCGATGTCTTGAACTTGCAGGAGCTCGGTTAATAGATTTTGGATCAGAAGATAAAACAACCAAAGATGATCTTGAAAGAGCGATCAATGAAAATACCGTTGCTGTACATTACTATGCAGTAGAACAAAATATAGATCCAAATGCACTTTCGCTAGAAGATACTCTTGAGGTTGCTAAAAAACATAATGTTCCAGTAATGGTTGATGCAGCTGGACAAATATATCCTTTAGAAAATTTGGGGAAATATGTGAGAATGGGCGCAGATTTTCAATGTATAGCAGCCAAATATTTAGGAGCTCCTCAATCTACTGGATTAGCATTAGGAACAAAAGAAATGATATATAAACTTTCATTACAGTCTTTTGTAGGTTACGAAGGGCGGAGAATACGCGGCGTTGGTAGACCTCAAAAGGTAGACAGACAAGAAATGATTGGTGTTTTAGCTGCAGTAAAACGATGGATGAGTCTTAATCATGAAGATAGGTTATCGAAATCTGAAACTATGACAATGACAATAATTAATGGAATTAAAGACATACCCTCTCTTGATGTTTCTATTATTGATAATGTCATAGGACACATGCCTTTCGGTTTACGAATTAAACCTAATAGCAATGCCAACTATACAGCTCAAGATATTGTAGATATGTTAAAAGCTGGCGACCCACCAATTTGGACAAGAGTTTCAGTAACCGGCAAAAATGATGACTTTATCGATATTCATATGTTTGGACTAAATGACGGAGAAGATGTGATTGTTGCTGAACGAATAAAATCTGTAATAGCCAATAAAAACAACTAATAATAAGATTGATGAATATACCCAAATTCGGACTAAATAGACATAATACTAGTTCTCTTTCTTCATTTGCTTTAGATGTACTTCGAGCTGAACAGGCAGGATGGGACTGTGCTTTTCTCCCTGACTCGCCCTTAAGATTACGAGATAATTATGTCCTTTTATCAGGTGCAGCTCAAGCTACAAAATCAATTACTATTGGGCCGTTATTAACCAATCCTATTACTAGGCATCCATCTGTTACAGCTTCAAGCATTGCAACTGTTGCCGAACTTGCACCAAATAGAACAGTATTAGGAATGGGGGTAGGTGATACAGCAGTACGTTTGGCTGGGCTAAAACCTGCTAAAATAAAGGAATTAGAACAAGGAATTCATATAATAAAATCCCTGCTTGCTGGAGAAGAAGTTGAAGTTGGGGCAGCAAGACCAGCAAAACTTCCGTTTCCTCAAAATGTACCTGTATGGTTGGCCGCTGGAGGACCTAAAACTTTAGAAATGGCAGGATCGTGTGCAGACGGTGTTTTTATCAGAGTTGGTACAGATATAAAAAATATAGAAATATCAGTTAATAGAATAAAAGAAGGCGCTATAAAATCAGGTAGAAATCCTAACAACGTTAAACTTGGTACTGTTTTCCATACCGTTTTTTGTGAAGATGAAGATGATGCAATGCTAATGGGTAAATCAATGGCTGCTGGTTATTACGAATATTCTCCAATGCTTGTAGATAATTTAGATATTCCTTGGAATGGTCCACACCCAGATGAACTTAAAAAACAAGGTTTAGTTTGGCCAGATTTTCATCATGCAGCCAATTTGATTGAAAGTGGCAAAGCAGTGGATTTTATGTCTGAAAATCTAGCAAAAGCTTTTTGCTTAATGGGTGGCGTAAATCAAATAGTTACTCAAATTACTGAAATATTAAAAAAATGCGAAAAAGCAGGCATAGAGTTTGAATATGTTGTTCTTCATCCAATACCCAATCCTCCTGTCCCAGATAATGGACCAGAAGCCTATTTAGAAAAAATCCCTAGAGAAGTTATATCTCAAGTTAAAGAAAATCTTGCTATAGTATAGCTGTTGCTACATCGAACCATATTCTTATAGAAATTACCGTCAATAATATAACAAATCCAAAACGTAAATTTTTCAAAGTTAATTTGGAATTTACAAATGTTCCTAACTTTGCTCCAGGTATTCCTCCTGCCACTGCTAATAATGAAAGGATAAATGGTACCTGAAAAGTAATAATTTTACCTAATAATCCAGCAAAAACTGCAAAAAATGTCATCGCAAGAGAACTCGCAATTGCGTTTCGTAGTGGGATTTTCATTAGTCTATTCAAAATTGGAACTGTTAAAAAACCACCTCCAACACCAACCATACCAGCCATTAATCCTTCAGGAAAAAATATTGCTAAAATCTTATAATTCGTAGATTTATTATCCTTATCTTCTATACTTTCTCCGGAATTCGATAGCATTAAAATAACAGCTGTTGTAGACATTGAACCAAAAATAAATAATAAGAGTGTATCCGGTGACCACTTAGAAAGAATACCACCAATTAAACCTCCTGCAGCAACTAGCATACCTCCCCAAATGACAATAGTTCTATCAATTAAACCACTCTTTTTATAAACTAATGCCCCGGTAAAACTAGATACTAGGCCTTGAACCAGAGATATAGCCATAACTTGCTTGATATCTATTGCTGGCATACCGAGAATTTGCGGACCATACAAAAGAAATGGGACAGTTACTACAGCCCCACTAACACCAAATAAGCCAGACAACCATCCACCAAGAAAAGTTAATAATAAAACCACTAAATAAAGCAATATATCCATATCGTGGTAATAATACCATGAATTACTTCAAAATTTAGTCGAAAGAAATTGATTTAATCAGATAGTATTTCAAATATGTTATTAGAAACCAACATCATTATTATTCTAATTTTAGTTATTTTATTTGCATCAACCGTGAAAACCACTGTTGGCTTTGGGTTTGCATTGGTCTCTACGCCCTTGCTTTTGCCAGTACTAGATTTAACAATTATTGTACCAATAATCATGCCTTTAGTTTTAATTAATGACTATATTATCGCTATTGAAAATAAACAATATTTAAAACCAGACAAAATTCTCCCTATCGCTGGTTCTGCAATTTTAGGAATACCACTGGGAATTATCATACTATCCAATTTAGATATGTACGTATTAAAAATAATAATATCTATTATAATTTTAATAGCTGCTTTATTTCTTTTTACAGGAAAAACAATAATTATTAAACGGGAGAAATTAACCTCCATGTTCGCTGGATTTTTTAGTGGTATATTAGTGAGTACCTCGGGCTTATCTGGACCACCAATTACTATTTTTCTCATCAACCAAAAATGGGAGAAATTAGACTTTAGAAACAATCTAGCACTTTATTTTTCTATCATTGATACAGTTACTGTGGTATCACTTTTTATAAGTGGTTTTATAACACGTGATACATTAGCTGCAAATTTATTCCTCATACCATCAGTGTTAATTGGATATTTTATTGGGAAAAATATTCTACCAATAATTAATCAACAACTTTTTACGCGAATCATTATTTTAATAATAATGACTGGAGCATCATTAACTTTACTAACAACATTAAGAGGATAATTCTTCTAAAACACTGTCCACCACAGAATTATCAACATTTGAATTTACTTCAGCTCGCCCTATCTCAGATAGTAGAACCCAATTTATCGATGAACCTACTGCTTTTTTATCGAGAGACATGGCTGATTTTATTGATTCAATAGTAATATTATTAAAGGATATAGGTAAATCAAACTTTTTCAAAATAGATAATTGGCGTTCTAATATAGAACTGTCTGTGATACCCATTTTGTTTCCTATCATTGCAGCACCCATCATTCCTATTGATACTGCCTCTCCATGTAATAATTGATGATATCCAGTTGCAGCTTCAAGTCCATGACCAATTGTATGACCGTAATTTAATAAAGTCCTAATACCTCTAGTTTCTTTTTCATCTTGAGATACAATTTCTGCCTTTATTTGAATACTTCGTTTGACAACATCTGTTGTAAGGTTAGGTTCTAAATTTAATAATTCTTCATATCGGTTTTCAAAAACCTCAAATAATTGCTTATCTAATATTAATCCATGTTTAATAGCCTCAGCCCAACCCTCCATGGTTTCACGATGCGGTAGAGATTTCAAAGTAGATACATCAGCAATTACCACTTTAGGTTGATAAAAAGCGCCTACAAGATTTTTCCCTTCTGGTAAATCAACTGCTGTTTTCCCACCAACCGATGCATCAACCATAGCTGCTAGGCTAGTTGGAATTTGTATAAATCCCAACCCACGGTTATATGTTGCTGCTACAAAACCGGCCATATCTCCAACTACTCCACCACCTAAGGCAACAATAGTATCTCGTCTTTGTGCCTTTGATTCTGCTAGCCAACTATAGACATTAGATATTGCATCAAAGGTTTTATTATGTTCCCCAGGTTCTAACTCATGAGAAAAAACTTGTTTACCTGTAGAAGCAATATATTTTTCTACTTCTTGACCATATAAGCTATATACATTGGTATCAGAAATTAGAAATAAATTGCCTTGAATATTTAATCGTGAAAAAATTTTCGGAATATCCTTATATATATCCCAACCGGAATATATAGGGCAAACTCCATTAGTATAAGTAACTATTCCAGCTAAATCGGCTTTCATATCTTTCTGAATGAACTTTGAAGTATCTAAATTAACAAAAGTTTTGTATATTTTTGATACCTCTTCAGCAGATTGGTAAGGTGTTAGATTATCAGTATGTATAGTCCAATCAGACTTAGCATAATATTTTTGTCTTTTGTTTTTTATATTCGTGATGGAATCTATATTTACATTATCTTTTAGAACTGGTCGTATTTCGTTTTTTCCATCCTCACTTGTAAGTCTATTGTATATAGTTTGTGGAGTTGCTTCTAAGCAAACAATGAAACCATTAGATTTCATTAATTCATAATTATCATTATAAATTATAGCCCCACCACCAGTGGCTATAACAAGTTGTGATGAAGATCCATAATATTCTAATAATTCACTTTCTTTCTTTCGAAATACCTCTTCCGAATCTTCTGAAAATATCTTATCAATAGATTTATTGAAATATTTAACTATCTCGGTATCAAGGTCTATAAATTTGTATGACAGTATATTAGAAACAATCGGTCCAATTTCCGATTTACCAGTACCTGAAAAACCAACTAAAAATATATTATTCATAGAAAAATATAAACCTTTTACTCTTTATGCCATGGCAATTTAGCGTTAGGGTCACTCCATAATTTAGCTAAACGTAAAGAAATAAATACTCCCCCACCAATAGTAATAATCATATGTATATTAGTAAAATTATCAATTAAGGAATTTAATAATAAGTATAAAATAAATGCTAGCAACCAATTAAATAATCCCCACAACACATTTACTATAGGGGAAGAAAGTTTGCTAAAAACTGTCATGTGAGATTGACCAGTCACTCCTTTGGTATAATGAGGAATACCATTAGCAATGCAAGCCCCCATCATAAAAGCTAATACAAAACCAACTATTTCTAAAGCCAATTTACAACCCCTTAAATCAATTATTCATGTAGATATGTAAGTAAATCGCCAACATCATTATAATCTTTTATATCAGAAGGAAGGCCAATTGAAATTCGTGAAGCATACCCTCCAAAACGCTCTTTCAAAGAGGGACCAATTTCTTTATATGTCCCAGATACACTAAAAGTATCCACCATAGTATCATCAATTAAGTTGGGCATTTCATCCCATTTACCTTCTTTTGACATGTCATGTAATCTTAGACAGGTATCTCCCCATTCATGCATATCCATAACGGTTTTATAACTACGGGTAGAACCATAAAAAGATATTCTTTTTCTACAAATTTCTCTTTGTTGCGTAACTTGTTCTTCGGTTGCTCCTGTTGCGATCATTCCACCGCCTGATATTGAAATATCTTCTAAATTACGTCCAGACAAATTAGCACCTTCTTTTATATTTGGCAAAATTACTTCATCAACATATCGTTTATTATTAAAACTATGCAAAAGTATCCCATCACAAACATTACCTGCGACTCTAGTCATAGCTTCACCAACAGCAGCTATATAAATTGGAGGTTGTTCACAATCTAAAGGACCAGGATTAAATTCTGGGGTCATCAAAGTAATTGAATAATGTTTTCCTTGATAATTTAACGGTGATCCATTTTGCCAACAATCCCAAATTGCACGTATAGATTCAACATATTCCTTAATACGCGGTGCAGGAGCAGACCACTGAACTCCAAATCGTCGTTCATTATGACCTTTCACCTGTGAACCTAATCCTAATTCAAACCTACCATCAGACATCCGCTGTAAATCCCATGACATGTAAGCAGAAACCATTGGGCTTCGGGCAAAAGCAATAGCTATAGAGGTACCAACCTTTATTTTTTTTGTATGTTCTAAAGCCAAAGTTGATAACAAAAATGAATCATGTGCTAATTCTCCAAAAGATATGCCATCGAAACCTAACTCTTCTGCTGCTTGAGCAAGT
>CEOQ01064647.1_pt1 | contig 19953 bp, 19 predicted proteins | sample 361351 | NCBI WGS metagenome assembly CEOQ01 (sample SAMEA2619907, study PRJEB7988) | marine metagenome | biome: marine biome (ENVO:00000447); feature: deep chlorophyll maximum layer (ENVO:xxxxxxxx); material: "saline water (ENVO:00002010), including plankton (ENVO:xxxxxxxx)" | depth 60 m | reverse complement strand
AGACTAGAATTAATTCCGGATGTGAGACGAGAAGATTTAATCACCGTAATCTACGGTAAATCCCAGGCTGATTTGACCCTTGCTCGAGTTGTGGCCTCAACTCCCTATACTGCTTTCGAGGGAACCGAAAGTCAGTTCATTAGTCAGGTACGCTGTACTAATGTACGCACTGTTTCAGGTCAGGTGACACGGCAGTGTTATACAGTTCAGGTAGAGAACCCACGGTATCGACTTTCTCAGCGGGATGCTAAGCGGTTTGCATTACAACGCCATACCCGAGAGATTTCGCGCTCAATTGAAAGACTTGAAGGGATTAAAAACACCAGTTCCGAGCTCACTTCAGGCGAAAGGCAGGAAATCGACAACCAAATAGCGCTGCTGGTGGCTGAATCAGAACAATTAGTCCGATCTTCCGGCAGGCTGTTTTAATCCGCGGATAGGAGCAGCTGCTTTTTTCATCCCCATTTCATGCCCAAATACCCTATTTTCGGACAATTTTGCTGGAATTTTTTCCCCACAAAAGGTACAAAAGAACCCGTTGAGCCGAGCTATTGTCGGCTCAGCCTCAAAAAATAACTGGAGGAGATTATGTCTCATTTTGCCAATCGGCTAACTCGAGTCCTTCTGTCCGCTTTAGTGGCAATTTTTGCACTTGGGGGTCAGTTTGCGGCAGCTCTTGAAGAAGGCGATAAAGCGCCTGATTTCTCGCTGCAAGCTTCTGATGGTGAAACCTACACGCTTTCTCAGTTCGCTGGTGACAAGCCTGTAGTTATTGCCTTCTTTCCCAAAGCCTTTACCGGTGGCTGAACTATGCAATGTAAAGCGCTGCGTGACAGTGCCAGAGAAATTCAGAGTTTCGACGTTGCATACTTTATGGCCAGTGTAGATACGCTGGAAGACAACACAGCTTTTGCCGCTGAGCATGAAGCTAATTTTCCAATCCTTGCAGATCCTGAAAAGGAAATGACTGGTGAATATGACGTTCTGATGGAAGTCGGATTTGCTAATCGCTGGACGTTCTACATAGATACGGATGGCACAATCCTTAAGATCGATAAGGAAACTAACCCAGCAACGGCGGGACGAGACCTAGTAGCTAATATGAACGAGCTAGGTTTCAATAAGATCTAGTCCGCTAGATTAACTAGTTAGATAAGAACCCGATTGCCTCCAGGCGATCGGGTTTTTGTTTGAATAGAATAATTGAAACTAAGTCCAGAAATAACGATCTAATAGTTAACACTTCTTGTTTTGAGTGCGTCTAAGTATTTGATAAAGAATCAAATTCAGCACATTGAGTAACGCTCATTTGCAGAGCAAATGCGAGGAACAAAAATACAGGGGAAATTGCACTTTTATGTATGCCATTATTTTCCTTAAGGCAGAGAGAAATTTTTTGGAGAAATTATGTCTAAATTGTGGTGTATCGTGTCTTCATTCTTATGGTTCGAGTTTTAAGTTGTGGCCGAATTAGCCCTATGCCAAAATACTCGCACTGCTTTAGGTAGGGGCGGGCAGTAATCATGTCTAAATCCGGTCTTTTTGCAATCGCAGCAGTGGCAATATTTACACTGTTATCACTCGTATATTTCGCGGCTACGCTTGAGACGCAGCAAGGCACCACAACCGTCTTGATTGAACCGCCTGTGCCTGCGTTACAACCAGCAGAGCCAGCAGAAAGTCCGATTCTTAATCAACAGTCAAACTCACCCTTACCGCAAATTCGAATCCAACCTCAGGAAGAGCCACCTGCCGTTGCCGTAACTGCTATAGAAGAAGTAGAAGTCGCTCCGCCTCCGGAAGAAGTGGAGATAGAAGAGCTAGAACCAGAACTAGAAGTAATTGAAGGAGACAATGTCGACGTTATACAGCTACCCTCGCTTAACGGCTCCGACTCTTTTGTGTTCGACGGATTAAGAGCGATTCAGAACGGCACTGCTCTTGTTGATCTGTTAGCTCGAGATCAGATCGTCAGAAAGTTTGTGGTCTTCGTTGAAAATATTAGTCGCGGTGAATTTCCGCAAACCGCATTGCCTTATCGAGCCCTAGGCCAGGAAATGCCGGTTAGAAATATAGACGATAATTTGTTCGTTATGGATGGATCGGCTCATGGAAGATTTAGCTATGCGGTACAAACATTTGTATCTCTGGATACCGAGGCAGCGATGGCTTTTTACCGAACGCTGTCACCACTCTTTCAACAGGCCTATGCAGAGATTGGTTTTAGAAATGTAAGTTTCGATGACACACTGCGAGCAGCAATAAATAATGTTCTTCGCACTACTAATATGGAAGGCCCTTATCAGTTAGTAAGACCATCAATCATGTACTTGTATGCAGATGCCTCCATTGAAAACCTGCAGGAAGTTCATAAACAACTAATTCGCATTGGTCCAGACAATACAATCTTGTTAAAAGCAAAGTTGCGCGAATTCGTTGCGCTTCTTTAAACTTACCCCATGCCGAAAATCAATTCATCTCTGGTTGATACCGAATGGGTCGCTGCAAATCTGGGTAACGATTCTATCGTTGTGCTTGATGCGTCAGTAGCTCCGGTTGTGCCAGGTTATGCCTCAATAAATACTGAAGAGAACTTTGCTGTAATTCCTGGCGCACGCCGCTTCGACTACGACGGTGTTGTGTGTAAGCCAAATAGTTCATTACCTCATATGATGCCAACTGCAGAATTGTTTCAGGAGGAAGTTCGAAAACTTGGTGTGAGCTCTGACAGCACAGTCATTGTCTATGACGATGTTGGCCTATATGCCAGTCCCCGAGCTTGGTGGATGTTTCGTGCCATGGGCCACGAAAGAGTTGCCGTGCTCAATGGTGGCTTGCCTAAGTGGATTAATGAAGGAAGAGAGTCTTTTGATGCTTACGCCGAAGTTGAGCTCGGGAATTTTGTCGCAAACTTAGATAAAGATCTCTTTTGCGATTTCGAAGTGGTTTTAAAAGCATTAGGTGATCCGAGCTGTGAAATTTTAGATGCACGATCAGAGGCTCGATTTAAAGGAGAGGCACCAGAGCCGAGACCAGGAGTACGCAGAGGACATATGCCAAATGCTAAGAACTTGCCTTTCCCGCAAGTTTTGGACGGAGGAGAACTTAAATCTGCTGCTGAATTGGAAGAAGTGTTTGCGAATCTTGTAGAGAAGAATCAGAAAATTGTTACTAGCTGTGGTTCAGGAATCACTGCGTGCATCTTAACTCTTGCAGCAAATGTTGCGGGTTATGAAAATCTTTCCGTTTACGATGGTAGCTGGTCGGAATGGGGACTCCCTTCAAAACTTCCTGTAGTAACTGATTAAAAGTTAAAAGCAAGATAAAAAAGAAAGCCCTTCGAGTATGTTTACTCGAAGGGCTTCGTTAATTAGGTACTAAATTAATTCTGAGACCGAATAGATGTCTTCAGAGTATTTCAATTATTGTCCGGGTTGTGGAATCTGCGTCGTAATAACAGGACCCATTCCCATAATCTGCACAATCACTTCCTCGTCTTTCGCCATGTCATAGTGGTGACCTTCTGGTGGTTGGTAAATAAATGTGCCTTCAGGAACCGCTAACATATCATCGGGATTATAGATGTCAGCTTTCGGTCCCCAGGATGTATACCAGGTACCTTTTATTACAGTGATATAACGAGCCGTGCTGTGATAGTGGGGTCGACTTCCTGCTCCAGGCGGGAAAGTAATGCGAATGACATAAAGGCCGGGCTTGGATGGATCACCGTAGATGGTTTCACTTCGGGCTCCACCCTGAAATAAGTCATCTGGAGTCGCGATAATGAATCCCAAATCATCTGGCTGTACGCTTTGTGCGGTGGATGTTTGGAGCGAAAACATAGCGAGCATACATATTGCGAACAGTCCGTGCATTATTAGTTTCATTGTTCTTTCCTCTTTTTATATGAGCTATTTCGGTACAGATTAACTAAATTCTGACTCGAGTCATAGGTTTATCGATCACCTGCCGGGCTGATAAACGTGCCTGTTTTATAGGCGGAAGCATCGTTACAACTACTACCTTTAATGACAGCAATAGTATTACTGCTCATATTATGATTAATCTCAATACGTAGAATAATTACTACTTACCGACACTCACTAAGCGATTCGAGGCTTTCGGCCAAGCCTTGTATAGGCTAGCATGCGCTTTTAGTTGCAATATTTAAGTTTCCGGCTTGAGTAATTTTACTGATCATCTAGATGAAAGTGCCCGTAAGATTGTAACAGAGGACGAGACCGTATCCGGCTGGTCAGTTGGCCTCGTGTTATTCGGTATCTGCCTGACTCTTCCTACCTTATATACCGGTGCAATTACTTCAGAAAATTTAGGATTTATTGGTACGGCCAAAGCCATAGGGTTGGCCAGTCTAGTGCTAGCATTGATGTCTATACCGGCAGCCATTGTTGGCGCTCAGACGAGATTGAGTAGTTACCTGATCTACCTTTTTGTGTTTGGTAAAAAAGGATCTGACTACGTAAATGGATTGTTAGGATTAACCCTTCTTGGGTGGTTCGCAGTTACTGCAGGATTTTTTGGTGAAACCCTGCACATCGCTTTTATAGAATTCTTTGGTGCTTCTCCGCCTACTTGGTTGCTCACACTAATATCGAGCGCATTGATTGTTATTACAACAATTTTTGGATTTAAGGCAATCGATCGACTGGCGCTGTTTGCAGTACCGCTGCTTATTCTTTTTCTGATTTATGTATGTAATTTGTCATTGGGTGAAATTAATTTCTCTGCAGTGTTGGAGATAGAAGGGTCGGATCCGAGTTATTTCACTACCGCTGTTTCTACGATTATTGGATCTCTGATCGTTGGTGTGGTCTTAATGCCTGACCTTGCGCGCTATGCAAGATCGACTAAGGACTGCATCACAGCATCTTTTCTTGGGAATGGGATCGGCAATAGTTTTTCCATGATGATTGGCGTTATTCCTGCCATGGGAACCGGATTACTGGATCCTATGGCTTACATGATAGCCTTGGGATTGGTTGGCAGTGCCTTTATCGTTTTAGTATTTGCAACATGGACCACCAACAGCGTGAACCTTTACAGCACTACTCTGGCTATTGCTGTTATTAAGACGAAGACACCAGAATGGAAGCTTGCCATTACTTGCGGTGTTCTGGGGACTACGCTAGCAATTATTGGAGTGACCGAATACTTCGTAGAATTTTTGGAATGGCTTGGTGTGATTGTTCCACCAGTTGCTGGCATTTATTTAACTGATTACTTTTTCCTGAAACAGAATAAATATTCCCTCGATTTAAAAGATGAAATTCCTGACTATGATCGTGCTGCTTTAGTCGCGTGGATCGTTGCGACGATTATTTCAATTGCTGCCTTTGGAAATGAAATATCCCTTACTACTATTCCAAGTTTGGATGCATTACTTGTTACGATCCCCATCTATTTGATCTGTAGTCGCGCTTGGCCTTCCGCGTTACCAAAGTATGAGGTAAAAGGTTAATGCGAATAGGTATCGATGTGGGTGGTACTCACACCGACGCAGTGCTTGTAGATAATTTAACGGTCGTAAGTTCCTATAAGGCTTTAACAACCAGGGATGTAAGACAAGGAATTATCGAAGCATTGGATGCGGTGCTCACAGATGCTAGAGTCCAGCCTGCTGCAATTGAGGCAGTCATGATTGGTACGACTCACTTCACCAATGCTGTTATCGAACGCAAACATCTGAGCGAGACTGCGATTATCCGTGCCTGTCTCCCAACTGGTTCTGGGCTCCCGCCCATGGTTGATTGGCCTGCAGACATAGCAGAAGTAGTAGGTAACCATTCCTATATGGTGTCCGGTGGCCATTTGTTTAATGGAAAACATATTGCTGAACTAAATGATGCGGAAATTGACAAAGTAATCGCAGACATTGCAGCAAAAAACGTGAATGACATTGCAGTAGCTGCTGCATTCTCACCAGCGAATGCTGAGCATGAAATTATCATTAGCGAAAAGATTCGAGAAAAAATTCCCTATGCCAATATTTCGCTTAGCCATGAAATCGGTCGACTCGGAATTCTCGAACGAGAAAACGCAGCATTGTTAAATGCTTCTCTAGGCAATCTTGCCGATCGTGTTGTTTCGAACATGCGTACAGCTTTAGAAGAAAGACACATTGATTGTCCATTCTATGTTAGTCAAAACGATGGCACGCTAATGTCTGCCGATTATATTGCGCGCTATCCCGCTTTCACTTTTTCGAGTGGCCCCACCAACAGTTTGCGCGGGGCTGCGATTCTGTCAGGTGTCGAGAATGCTATCGTCGTAGATATCGGTGGCACTACTTCCGATGTAGGAGTTCTTGCAGACGGATTCCCTCGTGAGAGTAATAGCCATATCGATGTAGGTGGCATACGAACAAATTTTCGCATGCCAGATATCCTATCTATAGGACTCGGAGGAGGAAGTTTAGTGCAAAATAGCGGAATAACTATAGGTCCTCAGTCAGTTGGCCACTGCTTGGTAACTGAAGGTCTGGTTTTCGGTGGAGACACTTTAACCACAACCGACATAGTAGTGGCAAATGGATCCTGCGAACTTGGAGATAAAGATTGCATATCTCAATTGGATAGGGATGAAGTTGAAATCGCAACCCAAACGATTCATAACATGATCGACGATGCCATAGATATGATGCGTCCCAGTGAAGAACCGGTGCCAGTAATATTGGTAGGCGGTGGTTCAATTTTGATCTCTAGAAAATTAAAAACAGCGTCGCTGCTAATTCAACCGGAACATGCAGAAGTTGCTAACGCTATTGGAGCAGTGAATGCACAAGTAGGTGGTGAAGTTGAATGTATCGTGAGTTATTCAAAAATAAAACGTGAAACTGCTTTAAAGGAACTTACTGAAGAGGCAGAGCAAAAAGCGATGGCAGCTGGAGCGGATGAAAGCTCGCTCAGAGTACTAGATGTGGAAGAAACCACTATGAGCTACATGGATGATGATGCAGCACGTCTTCGAATAAAAGTTGTTGGAGATCTAAAGTTAACATAATGCAAACCATCGGTGCGGAACATATAAAAGATCTTTGTGCTGGGGCTGCCTTTCTTGCTACTGGTGGAGGGGGAGATCCCTATGTCTCGCAACTTCAGGCGGAACGACTATTAGACAAATATGGGCCCGCAACGCTGATCCTCCCTAAAGATGTTCCGGATGATTTTTTCGTGGTAAGCCTCGGCATGGTGGGTGCGCCGACTGTCACTCTGGAACAATTACCAACGGAAGAAGAAGCCATCGGCGCACTAAATAAATACGAAGAAGTAACCGGTAAGAAAATCGATGCAATAGTTCCTTTCGAGATAGGTGGAGGTAATAGCACCATTCCTTTGTACGTGGCTGCGATGAAGGGTTTGCCTTGTATTGATGGTGATGGGATGGGAAGGGCCTTACCAGAAGCGCAGATGATGACCTTTCCTATTTATGGAGCTCACCCAACGCCGGCTGTAGTTATGGATTCATTCAATAATTTTGTGGTGCTAAATTGTGAGGATGCTCATAAATTCGAAGTAGAGATTCGCGCTCAGGCAGTGAAAATGGGCGGCATGGTGAGTTCGGCAGAACATGGCATGCCAGGCGATTTGGTCCGCCGCAGCACAATCCCTGGCACCATAAGTTTCGCCACTCAAATAGGAAATCTGATGCGAACGCATGGAGGGTTAATTGATATTATTGAGCCGGAGCTGTTTAAGTTGTTTGGGCAAAGCGACTACGGAATCATCAAACATCTATTTACCGGGAAAGTATTAGACACCCACCGAGAAATAATTGGTGGTTATGATGTTGGCACAGCAGAGTTGCAAAGTTTTGACGATCCAGATAAAAAAATGTCGCTCTATATAAAGAACGAATATTTAGTAGCAAGGGTTGGGGAAAAAATAGTTGCCAGTGTTCCAGACTTAATTTGTATTGTGGAACAGGAAACCAGCAGGCCATTAAATGCAGAGCGCATGCGTTATGGGCAGCGAGTTAGTGTATTTGGAATAGGTTGCACGCATCATTATCGAACACCCGAGGCTTTAAAAGTTACTGAGCCTAGAGCGTTTGGGTTTGATTTGGATTATGTACCATTAGAAGTAATTGACTAATTATTCGCGGCCAAGATGCACTGTCGATTGTAACGATTATTGGCACATTAAGATCGATAAATACTTAGGCTGAGTCAGGGACTTTCTTAAAGCGAGCTGTTAAATCTTTTACTCCAGCTATAGCGAAGTCGCTGGTAATATAGATCTCTACAAAATAATACGTGAGATTGAACATGAAACTAAAATTGTCATTGCTTCTGGTTTTCGGTATGACTGCGACTCTGGTTTCGGCACAACAATTAGTAGGTGATAAGTTGACTAACGCCCGAGCGGCCGATGGTATGTATATAAGTTGGAAAGAACACATTATCGATGATCCTGAAAGTGCTGGTTTCGCCTTAAGCGGCAGTGATGGGTTGGTCATGGCAGACCTAGATAAAGATGGCTTCGAAGACATAGTTTCCGTTCACGAGTCCGATGAGGGGTATGATTCCACACAGGAAGAGCCAGGATTTGTTCCTCCACCAGCGGGACATGTTCGGATCGCATTTGGTTCTTCTGATCCCGATGATTGGTTTAACATTACGATCGCAGAAGGTACAGATTCACCTGCGCCCGAGGATGCCGTAATCGTAGACATGAATGGCGATGGCTATCTAGATGTAATTGCGGCGGCAGAGCTTTCTCATCTAATTTATTTACAAAACCCAGGGGAAAATGCGCGCACGGAGGAATGGAAAAGGCTGATATTGCCGCAAACCGAAGGGCGTGGTTCTTATATACGTATATTTGCTGGTGATTTTGATGGTGATGGTACTCCTGAACTGACCGCTCCGAATAAAGGCGCTCAAAGACCTGGCCCCTCTGACTATGCTCGATCTACCCCAGTGGAATTGCACGTGCTAAGTGGAGATCCTTTAAAGGGAGACAGTTGGAGGCGCGTGGAATTAGGTCGATATAGCATTCCACAACTTTCAGAGCCAGTGGATCTAGATAGTGATGGTGACCTTGATATCGTAGTTGGTACTCGCGGTGAAGGGCGCCTGGCGTTTTTTGAAAACCTTGGTAATGGCAACTTGGATTTTATTGAGCATGCTATAGGCATAAATGGCGCGCGCATGGCTGGTTTTAACTTGGAGTATGTCGATCTTAGTAACGATGGAAGATTGGATATTGTTGGCAGCATTGGTACTGGATTAGCTTGGATCGAACAACCGGAAAATATCGATGATGCTTGGAATGCCTATCCTATAGGAGACTTTGCGCCAGACAGTATGACCGGGATGGAATTCGCTGATATTGATCAAGATGGTGATATGGATTTAATTGGTGGTAGTTATAGCAGAGGACCCCGCACTGGCGATGGCGATGTTGACATACATGATGCTTTGGGTCGAATAGGATGGTTCGAAAACCCGGGCGATGCCAAAGAAGCTTGGACTCGCCATGATATTTCTCGTCGCAAGCGGGGAATGTTTGATAAATTTATTGCTAGAGATGTGGATAAGGATGGTGATACTGATTTTGTTGCGACTCGAGGCAATAGCTATCCTTACGATGGTGTGTTCTGGATTGAGCAAATTAGAAGTGAAGAACCAGTAGAAGCTTTTACGCCTGCTCGAGCGGTAGAGAGCGAGGAAATGCCACTGCCGAATTAATGATCCTTGTTTAGGCGAAGACGATTATTTGCTTAGCATAAAGTGAGGTGAGATCTGAAAGCCATAAGTAAAAGAAAAATACTCTTCATAACGCCAGCATTTTTATATTGTTTATTTTTTCTCTGGTATACCAATCTTGAGGGGCCTCTAACTCAAGAAGAAGTTGATACGGCGCTCTATCGATTACAGTCTCAACAGGCTTCGACAGCAGAAATTGCTCGTATGCGCCAGTTCATGGAAGAAGATACTGGCAAACAATTCATTATGGTTAATTTGATCGACCCTAATCCTAACCCTCCAGAACTATCAGGTACTGGACCAGGGGCAAGCAGTGAGCAATTAATGAGCTACTACATGGAGTATATGTATCCCGAGCTCTTAAAGCGGGCCTCTCACCCAGTGTTCGCTGGGACTGCAATTGCACCTTCGATGGATATTATTGGAATAGAAGGGGCGGAACACTGGCAGCAAGGCGCGTTGATGCGCTATCGAAGTCGAAGAGATTTATTGCAGATAGCAGCAAACCCGATTTTCAGTGAGCGTCATGATTACAAAATTGCGGCGCTCACGAAAACCATTGCCTATCCGGTCGAAGTGAATCTCTATTTGATGGATCCAAGATTCTTGTTGGCATTGATTTTTTTGACCTTAATTTTGGCTATCGACGCATTGATTTATCGTCGGACCTAACTTTAGATCAAATTGAAACTAGTTTTCAGCAGCAATACGTTCCTGCGTACGCGCACCACGTAATGAGTTACCCCAAGAATAATTGCCTTCGTGGCAAGCGTACTCATATAAAACTCTTCCCTGTTCCATTCGTGTGAACGGAATCTCTGCAGTAAAGGGTTGTGTATATAGCTGAGGGTCAGTGACTGTGTATTTATAAAGTATATTACCCTCGCTGGTTAGTGAAAGTCGCTCTTCTACTTCGAAAGTTTCTGTTGAGAGAATTGGTGGGTAGGAGTGTTCGTCTCGGAAATTATTCGTGTGAATAACTAGCGTGTCGTCTTCCCAATAGCCAATTGAATCGCCCATCCATTTTGGAAATCCATGATCTGGGTGTTCACCATTAATACGGATTATGCGGGCATCATAAGGATACTCTCCTAGTATCATAAGATAGTCTTTGGTTTGCACAATCTGTGCATAAGGGGAGAGGCCTCGCTGAAACATCATTGATAGTTGGGGGCCAGCGATTAAACATCTCTCCGCGGCCCAGCCGAATTCAGGACCATCGAGGTATCGACCTGACCTATTAAGGGTGGTAAAAAAATCGTTCCGCTCAGGCGGTTCTTTTAACGGGATTCTCCCATTGGGGGGATCGATTATAAGCGAAGTGCGGTATTCATCATTCACTCGTGCAATGCCGATTGGAAATTCATCAAAATCATCATCGGCTTGGTTGGTAACTCGTGAACCAGCTTCGGGTGGTGCGCGATCAGGATCAAGTTGCGACGCTCTTGCGTCCAGTTCCTGCAATGCCTGATTTACCAGCGCTATAGCTTCTTCATCGGTGTATCTACGTTTTTCGCCTAGATCAATAGGTCGCTGTAAAGGCGTTTGATAAAGATTATTCCAATATCCTTGAAAGTTCGGATAATCGAATTCGGTGCGAGGAAGCTCTTGGCTTAACACTGCTATGGGCGCTATGAGGAAACCGCCGAAATATAGAAAAGCAGAATAATGAAACTTCATGAAATGCTAGTTGCTATTGTTTAGATCCGTACACTATTTTCAGCTGTCCGATTTCTAACTTTACGTTCAGTATATAACACTCAAGACCGATCGATTTAAAGGAAATTCGTCCTTTCCTAAGCATAATTTGATTAAACCATATAAAGAAGTTAAAGGCTTCGGGGGCATACGTAATGGGTCTGTATTTGCTAGAATATTTCCTTAATTTGCACCGGTTTTACGTTCCGGAGGGCAATGAGGACATTACATGAATAACACTTCTCCATGTGTGGTGGTTGCTGCGCTGTATCGTTTTACGAAGTTTCCTGATTTCGAATCTTTTCGGCGGCCACTCCGAGAACTGATGCTCGAAAAAGAGGTGCGTGGAACATTGTTGCTGGCTGCAGAAGGCATTAATGGCACTATCGCGGGGTCAAGGGAAGCTATTGATAGCACGCTGGCATGGTTGCGTGAAGACGATCGCTTTAGGGGATTGCAAGTTAAAGAATCTTATGTAAATGAGAACCCTTTTTATCGAACAAAAGTAAAGCTAAAGAAAGAAATCGTCACTATGGGTGTGGAAAATATAGATCCCAACCATATAGTCGGAACCTATGTTGATGCACTGGACTGGAATAATCTCATTAGCGACCCTGAAGTTTTACTGCTAGATACTCGAAACAAATACGAAGTGGAAATTGGCACTTTCAAAAATGCAGTTAATCCTGAAACCGATTCTTTTCGTGAGTTTCCTGAATATGTAGAGAAAAACCTTGATCCAATCAAACATAAAAAAATAGCAATGTTTTGTACTGGTGGTATTCGCTGTGAGAAATCCACGGCTTATTTAAAACAGCAAGGATTTGATGACGTCTATCATTTAAAAGGAGGCATCTTGAAATACCTCGAAGAAGTTTCCGAAGAAAATACGCTTTGGGAAGGTGAATGTTTTGTCTTTGATAATCGGGTAACGGTGAATCATCAATTAGAGCAAGGTAGTTATGACCAATGTCATGCCTGTCGCATGCCAATTACAGAAAAAGATAAGAATAGAGAACAGTATCAGAGAGGCGTGAGCTGTCATTACTGTTTCGACAAACAGTCTAAGGAACAAGTAAAACGATATGCTGAAAGAGAACGCCAAATACAATTAGCGAAACATAGAGGCGAGAAACATTTGGGCCAGCCCATGGGTGACACTATAGTAAGAAAAAGACAAGAGAAATTGCGCCTCAAAGAAGAGCAACGCAAGACTGTAAAGTGAGATCTTATTTATGAATTCATTGGCAATCGATCGCTAACTCAATTAATGGAAAGTTTATGGCTCTCGAACGACCACCTTTAAGTCCATTCGGCGCCTTTGTTGGTATTACTATCGATGATTATTCTGAAGGGAAAGCAACCTGCTCAGTCGAATTAGAAGAGCATCACCTGAATAATGGCGGAAGAGTACACGGTGGTGTGCTTAGTTCCCTAGCGGACACTGCTGCTGGCGCAGCAGTCAGATCGGTAAGGCCCAAAGATTCCTTTGCTGCGACTACTGATCTCGCTATTTCCTTTATACGGCCACCGACTGGTAATAAACTCAGTGCTAAGGCTGAAGTCTTTCACGCGGGCAAACAACTATATCGAGTAGAGATTGCTATCTTTAGTAACAAGAAGCTTGTAGCTAAATGCAGTACCACGTTTATGATCGTTGAGGCGCTCAGAGAATTACAGAAAAAGGAATAGTAATTCCAGCAGTACTGGCAATCATTGGAGTGCTTTTTGGTAATTTGCTGCAGAAGAATTTTACTTCTCCATTTCTGTCGATGAATTCTGTCGACAAACAATAATTAATAATCATCCCGTTTTTTCTAGAAAACCGAAATAGTTTGGGGAGTTAACTATTTGGATAGTAATGCTGAAAACTACGCTTATATGGTAACCTCAATCATGGGTATAAATATTGTTACCAGACATCTGAAGAAAGCAGGGGTATCGTATGAAGAGCGAAAACGAATCTAACTCGCAAATTAATCGTCGTGACTTCCTTAAGAGAAGTGCGATTGCATCTTCAGTATTAATCGTACCTCGGCATGTTCTCGGTGGATCATCCCATGTTGCTCCGAGCGATAAGGTTAACATTGCAGGTGTAGGTGCGGGTGGAAGAGGACGTGCGAACATTCGAGCCTGTGCACACGAAAACATTTATGCCCTTTGTGATATTGATGATGATCAGGTGGCGCAGACCCTTAGTGAAGACTGGGCGGAATCATTTAACGGTCAAGCAAAGATCTATCGCGACTACCGAGAGATGCTGGAAAACGAGTCTGAGCTCGATGCCTTGATTATTAGTACTCCAGATCACATGCATACGCCAATTGCGGCAGCAGCAATGGATTTGGGAAAACATCTTTATATAGAAAAACCACTTTGCCATACGGTTGCAGAAGCGCGCTTTCTAGCGAGACGGGCCCGACAGACAAATATCGTTTCCCAGATGGGAAACCAGGGTCATGCACAGGAGGGAGGACGCCTAATTAATGAATGGGTGGCCGATGGCGCGCTTGGTACAGTCCAAGAAGTACATTGCTGGACTAATCGTCCGGTTTGGCCTCAGGGTATTAATCGGCCGGCTGGTTCGGATTCCATTCCTGCCAGCATAGATTGGGATTTATGGTTGGGAGCGGCTCCCCACAGACCTTATTTGGCTGATCGCTATCATCGATTTAACTGGCGAGGGTGGATGGATTTTGGCACTGGCGTAGTGGGGGATATGGGTGCTCACATTATCGATCATCCCTATTGGGCCCTAGATCTTGGCCTTCCTACAAAAATTTCCGCTAGTTCCAGTCGATTTGGAGCAGATTTCGAAACCTTTCCTCTAGCTTCTAAAATTCATTTCGAATTTCCAGCCAAAGGCAATCGTCCTTCAGTGAAAATGACATGGTATGACGGCGGGCTGTTGCCGGAAAGACCAGAAATACTGGAACAAGGTCGAATGATGGGAGATAGTGATGGCGGCGTGCTGATAGTGGGTGATAAAAACACGCTGATGCACGGAGTCTATGGACGTGAGCCACATCTCATACCTGAGACTAAGCATATCGAGTATCAACAACCTGGGCGGACAATGGCTCGATCACCTGGAATTCATCAGGAATGGATCGATGCTATTAAGGATCGGAGCAAAATGACCACCTCTCATTTTGAGTATTCAGGACCTCTTTCGGAGACCATGCTACTTGGCAATATTGCAACTGTGCGAGCCAGCGAAAACAAAGTTCTTGAATATGATGGTGAAAATATGCGATTCACCAATGATGATGGAGCGAATTCATATCTCGATAAAGATTACCGATCAGGTTTTGGATTGGGGTAATTACAAACAATAATTGTTGGAAGTAAAGCAAAGTCGAATAGAGCACGTAACAATGTGGAGTCCGCACTGTTGCAATAGTGTCGTGGCTTATAGTCAGAATTGTGCTAACAAACAAATCAAGAGATCTTAAAGTTGCATATAGTTTGGGTAAAAGATTTTTGAAATTATTTCTCAAAGCATATTTTTCTGGTGTTCTGATTATTGCGACTTCTTCCTCTTTCGCTCAGCTGCCAGAATTGTCGACTCCCACAACCGCAACGGGAACTGAAACAACCGCGAAGTTTTTTGGTGGTGCAACCGCTGATAACGGTTCAACGTACGCTGACAGTTTTGCATTTGATGCTCCTATCGACATCGATTTGCAAATTCAGGTTGAAGCTAGCCATGTCAACACGGTAGGAAATATTTATGTAGTCATTTTGTGGGAAGGAAATTATTTCGTAAGAGATGAAAATGGCACTTATCATCTATGGGATTTATCGATAGAAAACTTCCGCGCAGCATTTCCAGCTAAAACTCTACAGTCTTCAGAAGCTATAAATATTGTTGACGGTGTAGCATTTGGTCCCGCTGGTGTTTTTGATACTAAGTTGGATTTCTTCGTGGCTTACGACACCATGGCAGTATCTAACGAATTTTTCTTCAACGGTGTTCCTTTATCAGTTTCGATAGAAGCTGATAAAGGAAATCCTCAAGTTGCGAAAAGTTTACAGATTTTTACTGACGATATTCATACACAAATTATTCAAAACAATTGCATCGCCTGTCACGTGAGTGGCGGTGCCGCGGGAGGCACCTCTCTGGTATATGCAACTTCTTCGATGCAAACCGCTTTGGAATCAAACTACAACCTATTGGTTAGCTACATTAATGGTGGTGGTGGCGCAAGTTTGCTTTCTAAGCCGCAGGGTATTGGTCACGGCGGCGGTGCTAGACTGCAGCCGGGCACTAATCTCGATAATCTGTCCGCCTTCATAGAGGCGGTATTAGCTGAATAGGTTGGAAAGATCACAACTCACAGTATGCCCTTGCTATCGCGCCGCTCGACCTACATAACCCTGGAATGCTCGCTCGACGAAGTCGTCAACGCCTGGGACGAATAATACTGCGAGTACTGTGAGAACTAACACGATTGCTATTCCCCAATAGAATTGTCTCATTAGTAAATACCTCCTAGTTCCGCGGTTCGGCTTCAAATAACCAAACACTGCCACTTTCAATGGAAGCGGGTGTAGTTTGTGATGGATATTTATTGGTAATTGCCGCAGCAATGCCTTCCAAGTCCGGACCCGATTGTATTCGACGCAAGTTTCTTTCGTAGCGCACGCCATTTATGCGCACTATAGCGCGTCCATCGGCCTCAGCTTGCAGTGGCCATTGCTTCCACATTCTTCCCACTGTGGTGCCCATGTATCCCGACCATACATAAAGTTTGCCTTCATTCTCTGCAGTCCAGATAGTGCGCGTAGTGGGTGGGTTTATGAGTTGTAGCTCAATTAACGGAATATTATCAACAAAACTCCAGTCTGGTTCTGGCCCAGAATAAAGTTCACCTTCTACGAGAGGGCCGCCAGAAAAAACGAAATTGGAACCATCGGAAAGACGCTGTTTAACTGCCGCAGTTGAAACCGCAGTGACAGGAATAAGTATTAAACAGAGTATAACGATTATTGTGTTTTTAACTATTTGCATAATTATTTCTCGACGAGATTAGTAGATGATGAATTCGATTAAATTATTATCTGGATCCCTTGTATAAATACTGGTGCCTTCCGTGCTACCACCATTCATTCCGCCTACTCTAGGAACCGGACCTAATTCTACTTCAGCTCCAGCAGCATTTATTGTGGACAATAATTCATCTTGGCTGCCATCCCAAACAAAGCAGATGTCTCCGGATCCTGGTGCTGCGGTAAGACCTCTTAGGGTAAACTGCGGATCTTGCCATAAGTCAGGCATGTGAAAATTTATTTTGTTATCACCGAAAGTAACTGCTTGGATCCTCCCTTGGTCAACCACACGGCAGCCAAGCGCGCTATAAAACGCTATCATTTCTTCAACCCGTTCCATGGGTACTGATACATGATCGAATGATTTAATCATAGCTGGGAATTAGCACTACCTTTCGGGGCGCAACTACATGCTCCATTGAGGAAATAAGCTCAATGGAGCAGTTGGTTCAGCAAAGTCTTTAACATAATGAGAAAGTGCGCTGATAGCTAGCAAATCGGCGACTAAATTAGTAAAAATAGACTTCGTAATAGCGTTTATTTCTGACCAAAAAAAAGGGCGATAATTGTTATCGCCCTTTCTCTTTCTCTTTTCTACTTAAGAAACAAGTTTCTTATCACTTAATTAGAAATTAACGTTTATGCGGCCGTAGTAAAAGGCTCCTTGCCAGTCAACGTACGATCCAGATGCATATACCCTTCCGCAGCAGTAATCACCGATTTGGTCTTTTTCAGGGTATTCATCACCTACGTTACGTCCCCCAAGAGTTACGGAAACCGTTTCATTGATACGATAACTTGCCTCTAGATCAAGAAACCATGTTGCGTCGTAATCTTGAATATTAGGCCATGGGTTTCTGTTTGAGTTCGACCACTCACCATAGTAGCTAGCCCTAGCCGTTAGGCGGAGGTTATCAATGGTGTGTGTAAGCGTACCAACACCTTTCCAATCTGAAAGCAGGTTTTCAAAATCATACATACTTTCAACATTCAGGTAGTCACTAGGGTCAGAATCAAACTCTGTATCATTCCAGTTGATAGCTACAGTTAGGTCCGTTACCTCGGTGACTGGATATGTTGCAACTATATCTACACCTTCAGTTGTGGTGTCAAAGCCGTTGGCAAAATAGAGCACACCACCAATCGAGTTAGCACCAGGAACTCCTGCAGCATCTAACTTCAAGTAGTTCTGATAGGCGTCGCCTGAAGTTGGATCAGTAGACACATCTCTAGTCGAAACAGCTTGAGTGCGGTCTTCTATGTCGATCTGGTAATAGTCGACGGTCAGATCAAGATCTCCAAAGTTTGCAATAAAACCTATGGTCAAGTTGTCAGACTTTTCTGGCACTAGAGGGATCGCTCCAAGAGCTTGCGCTACAGGACCACCAGCCGGGAATAATCCGGTTGCGACCGGGAACCCGTTTGGTAAGCGCGTAGACACGTTTGTTGTACCTTGTTGCCCCGGAGTTGGAGCTCGGAATGCAGTACCGTAGGATCCTCGTAATGCAATGTTTTCAGTCAGATCATACCGGCCCGCGATTTTCCATGTAAGCTCAGAGTCGAAGTCATCATAGTCTTCGTATCTTAGAGCACCTTGTAAGAAAAGGTTGTCAGTCACATCGGCACTGAGGTCTCCGTAAATAGCATATGAAGTCCTTTCATACAGATCAGAGAACTGGGGCGAATAGCCCGGGAATCCGTTCGAACCAACACCAACGACCCTATAAACTGGATCGCTCGAATCAGCACAATTCAAAGTTGAACCATTGGCAATAACTGAAGCACCTTTAGCTGTAGGTGAACTTCCATTACAGAAACCAAATGGGTCCCTAACTGCATGTGGTCCAGCTTCATAGGAGGTCGGATGCCCCTCTACAACTTCATAAGACTCGTCTAAATAGGTTGCGCCAAACGCTAAAACAAGAGGGCTTTCTAGATCTGAATCGAATTCATAAGTGAAGTCAGCAGAAAATTGAGTTTCCTCGTTAATCAGGTCTCCAGGTCTGAAACTCTTAGGAGAAGCTCGGCCCATCGAGGGGTTAATTGTATTAGCTAATGTATATTGAATTTCATTTTCACCGTGGCGTGCGCTAAAGTCATAATTGAGGCCGTTGTCCCAATCTCCTCTAATTCCACCAACTAACGAAAAATCCTCAATCTCGCCAAAGAACCTCGGAGTGAATCCACCAGGATACTTCTCTAGTGGGTCATAAATACCGCCGTTCGACTCACGCAGTTGTTCAATAGTTCCATTTCTAGGATAACGATAGAAAAAGCTGCCGTCTGATTCGCTTTCTCTGTAGTTACCAAACGCATATAACTCAGTGTCGGCGTCTATATCGTAACCAGCATTGAAGAACAAGCTAATAGCTTCAGCGTCTGGCTCGCCCCAAGGCTGCACAACGTCACCATAACCCGTGTTAGCTGCCGCTGTGCCGGCTTGATACGTTGGGTCTTCGGTAAATGCCGTGTATGACTTGCTTGGGTTATAGCCCGGAAGCTTGGGATCTACACAGAACCATGAATTACAATATTGTTCACCGCGACTAGTCGCGTCAGCCTCATAAACCTCAGCCGAAAGGCTAAGAAAGCCGCTATCACCTAAAGGAAGGCCGATATTGCCTTGAATTGTGTAGGTTTCTCCGTCTCCCTCAGAATATTCGCCTTGCTGAATGCTAAGGCTACCGCCGGAATTATTCTCTTTAAGTCTAAAGTTGATAACACCTGCGATCGCATCAGATCCATATTGTGCTGACGCTCCATCTCTAAGAACTTCCACACTGCCAATTGCAGATGCTGGAATTGTTGCTATGTCGGGGTTTTGGGTACCGCTCCCGCCAATTGATACCAACGCAGAGCGATGGCGTCGCTTTGAATTCACCAATACCAAGGTTTTATCCGTAGGTAATCCTCGTAACTGTGCGGGGCGTATAAATGTCGCACCATCAGAGATTGGTTGTCGAGCTAAATTAAAAGAGGGAACAAGAGTTCTTAAGATATCATTTGTATCCGTATAGGATACTGCCTCTAAATCTTCAGCCGAGAAAACGTCTATTGGTACGGGGGAGTCCCCGACTGTTCGTGGTCGTCCTCGCGCACCTGTAACGATTATTTCTTCTAATCCGCTAGCTTCTTCCTGTGCTTGCGCTACAGAAATAAAACCGGCGGGCGCTAGCATTCCTAGCGCTACAGCGCTAGCAAGAAGCTTTTTTGCCAATTTAGGTCTACCGTTCATTTATTCCCCCTTTGGAATTAATGCTAACCAAAAAACTAATTATTCTTAAAATCTCATTGATTTTTTTAGGATAAGTTAAGGTGCGAGCTTAGTGGTGGTTAGGAAGCAATCTGTGGTTGCTTTTCGTCACTCGCGGAATCTCCTTTCCCAAAAGGCTAAGCCTAATTTCCCTAATGCAAAATGTCCACAAAAGAAACCTGTTTATCGGTCAGTTTGTGCCTGTTTTTAGCCGATTTTT
>CEOQ01002528.1_pt1 | contig 19977 bp, 22 predicted proteins | sample 361351 | NCBI WGS metagenome assembly CEOQ01 (sample SAMEA2619907, study PRJEB7988) | marine metagenome | biome: marine biome (ENVO:00000447); feature: deep chlorophyll maximum layer (ENVO:xxxxxxxx); material: "saline water (ENVO:00002010), including plankton (ENVO:xxxxxxxx)" | depth 60 m | reverse complement strand
AAATGGAGCTGTTGTAGAAAAAGAAGACATTGAAAAGGCAAGAGATCAACTTCTAGCATCTGGCCTAACAGATTCAGATCCGCGTCTAGATCTATATAGCGAATGGCAAGCTATGCGTAATTTCGCTGCACAGGGTGGCCCTGTAGTCGAATTAGCTTATGAAAAAAATAAAGACCTCTTGGGACATGAGCTCTGTACCAGTCATATTCTGACAGGCACACTGCAGGAAGCATTAGAAGTGATACAACTTTTAGAATCGGGTCAAGAGTTCGAAGATTTAGCTTTAACATTTTCAACAGATCCAGGTTCAGGAAGTCAGGGGGGTTACCTAGGTTGTGTTCCTTTAGGTGCCTTCGTGCCATCCTTCGAAAGAGCTGTGCTAGGTGGTCTTAAATTTTCTAAAGAACTAGTGGGACCTGTACCTAGTCGCTTTGGCTTCCATGTAATACGTATTGACAAAGTCAGTCCGGTTCAACCGATCCCATTTGAAGCTCAAAGTGAGGGAATTTTTATGTCGATAATGCATTTATCTACCCTTACGCGTGAAATTGACTTGGATCCCCGTTATGGCGTTTGGGATTCAGTAATTGGACAAATAATCCCAGTTGAAGTTTCGGAAAGTCTTTGATTTGAAACCCTCACCGAAGGTGACAGTCATCGGTTTGGGGCCTGGAGACCCTTCCTTTTGCAGTGTGAAAACACTAGATCTTATAGATGAACACGAAATCCGTTATGTTCGAACTGCCAGACACCCATCTAATACCTTGTTAGGAACTGATGTGGTTTCATTCGATTATTTGTATGAATGTTCTGACTCTTTCGAGGAGCTTTATAAAAGTATTGTCACAGAGTTAATTGATTCCGCAAAAAAGAACCGAAAAATACTTTACGCTGTGCCTGGATCTCCATTTGTGGCTGAACGAACGGTTCAGCTGTTGACAGAACAAACTGAAGTAGACGTCGAAGTGCATCCAAGTCTTTCATTTATTGATCTAGCTTGGAACTCCCTAGGTGTTGACCCTATGGAAGCTGGAGTCAGGATTGTCGATGCTCACAGATTCACAACAGAAGCAGCAGGAGATAGAGGTCCACTTTTGGTAACTCAAATTGACAGTGTAGAGGTTTTGGCAGACATGGTCTCGTCAGTTGATTCTCCACCGGCTCAACCCGTTTTCATCTTGAAGCATTTAGGTCTAGAAAGCGAAACAGTTCAGGAGTTCGAATGGGAGGATTTAATTGAATGCGTCAAACCTGATCATTTGACTTCGTGCTTTATTCCACATTTAGAATCACCTGTCGCGTCTGAATTGCAGAACTTTATTGAACTTGTAGCGACACTAAGAGTTCAATGTCCTTGGGATGCTGAGCAAACCCACTCCTCACTTACAGCGCATCTACTGGAAGAGACTTATGAAGTGTTAGAAGCTATCGAAAATTTTGATGAGGAAACAGGTAAAGGGTCTGATGATTTAGAAGAAGAACTAGGTGATTTGCTGTTTCAAATTGTTTTCCATTCGCGTATAGCAGCTGAAGACGGCCGGTTTGATTTAGCAGATGTAACAAGAGGAATCCACGAAAAACTTCAGAGACGACATCCCAAAATTTTTGAAGGCGGTCATCGTCAAAACACAGAAGACAGTCAAGAATCTGCTCATAGAAAATGGGAAGAGATTAAGAAGAACGAAAAGAAGCGAGCTTCAGTTCTAGATGGAGTGCCAGCTGGTCTCCCAGCTTTGTCACACTCACAGAAAATTTTTGAAAAATCCAAAACGCTCGGTCTCATCGACGAAGAAGTATCGATCGATACGTTTCTTCCTGAAAACGACAAGGAGCTTGGAAATACTCTTTTAAATATTGTTTTCTGGGCTGCAAAAAATGGTTATGAAGCTGAAAGAGCTCTACGCGTCGCAAATAAAAGGTTCGTGACATTTATACAAAATATTGAAGCTGCAGCGGAAATTAAAAATGTGGATCTGTTCTCTGCTGATGCTAGAACTAAGGAATTTCTGAAAACAGATATAGAAAACCAAGGATTAAAAGATTATTAACATTCGCGTTGCAACTTTTTACTAATTCGCCCTATTTGATGACCTCAGAAGGAGTAGTTTGGTATAAGGCGGAGGCTCACTAGCAGAATGACTTAAGGAGTGGTTGTGAGCAGGATTAAATTTGTTTCAGGAAGACAGATCTTAGATTCTCGAGGAAATCCGACTGTAGAGGTAGAGGTTTTACTCGACAGCGGAGCACGTGGAATGGCAATGGTCCCAAGTGGAGCTTCAACGGGCCAATTTGAAGCAGTGGAACTCAGAGATGGTGAAGAAATTTGGTCAGGAAAAGGTGTTAAGAAAGCCATAGATAATGTCAATGGTGAAATATCTGATGCAGTTTTGGGTTTAGATGCAACAGACCAGCGTGAGGTCGATCAGGTAATGATTGACCTCGATGGAACTGATGACAAGAGCAGGTTGGGAGCTAATGCAATTCTTGGGGTTTCTTTGGCTTTAGCCAGATCCGCAGCTGAAGATTCAGGGATTCCTCTGTTTAAATACATTGGAGGTGCAAATGCCCATTTGCTTCCTGTTCCAATGTTCAACGTAATAAATGGCGGCATGCATGCTGACAATAATATTGATTTGCAGGAATTCATGATCATGCCTTTAGGGGCAGCATCATATAGCGAAGCATTGCAATGGGGGGTGGACATTTACCATTCCTTGAAGTCGCTTTTAAATGATCGAGGGATGTCAACTGCAGTAGGAGACGAAGGTGGTTTCGCTCCCAACCTTTCTTCAAACGAAGAAGCGCTGCAAATACTCGTTGATGCAGTAGAAAAGTCCGGTCTTACTCCTGGAGACGATGTTTCCCTAGCTCTTGATGTTGCATCAACAGAATTTTTCCAAAATGGCGTTTATCAAATTGAATCCGAAGGACTCTCTCTAACTTCTGAAGAGATGGTTTCGTATCTTTCGTCACTCTGCAGCAAATATCCAATTTGTTCAATAGAAGATGGTATGTCAGAAGATGATTGGGACGGTTGGTCAAAGCTAACTGAAGAACTTGGCCATAAAACACAGTTGGTAGGCGATGATTTATTCGTTACAAACTCACAAAGACTTGAACGTGGGATAGACAATGGTATCGCTAATTCAATTCTGATTAAGGTGAACCAGATTGGAACCCTAACGGAAACTTTAGAAGCAGTGGAAATAGCAATGAACGCTGGCTACACAGCCATAATCTCACATCGTTCAGGTGAAACTGAAGATCATCTGATAGCGGATCTTGCTGTAGCTACAAATTGCGGGCAGATAAAATCAGGTGCCCCTGCACGTAGCGATCGAGTTTCTAAATACAATCAACTTTTACGTATAGAAGAAATTTTGAATGAATCAGCTTTCTACAAGGGAGAAGCTGTGCTAGCTGGAAGAGGATGACAAGGTCAATCCTGCGCCGCTTAGGCTATCTAAGTTTTTTCGGTGTTTGTCTAGCTTCACTAATGCTTATGGGAGTAATACCAGTAAAAGAATGGTTTGAAGTTAGAGACACCAAAGAGGAATTACTAGTTGAACTTAAAGAAATCGAAGAACTGAATGAGTCATACATGATTTCAATAGATGATTTGAACACTGATGATGAGATAGAGCGAATCGCTAGGGAAGATCATGGTCTGGTGAAGCCATATGAAGAGGCGTACTATGTTGTTCCAGTTTCAGAAGGAGACATGCGGATACCCGGAATATGGCCTTTTCACAGCAGCTAGTCATGTATCTAGTTTTCACTTTAAAATTTTCCTCTGACTGAAACACTAAATACTCCATCGGGCTACAGTTTTGTTAGAAAATAACAGGAGAGATTAAATGAGTATTTTAGGCAATCGTGTACTTAGAAGAGAAGACGTTGGTTTTTTAACTGAAGGAGCCTGTTATACGGACGACTTGAAAGAACCTGCCCTCGAAGGCGCACTTTGGGTAACTTATGTTCGTTCAACAATGGCACATGCCAAAATCGTTGTAGATGCCTCTGAAGCGACAGCCATGCCTGGAGTGGCTGGAGTTTTCACCGCTGCTGATTTAGACGGTCCTACTATTCTCCAAGGTCAGGTTCCAATGTTTCCAGAACCAATGCTGAATAGACCGATACTGGCTACTGATACAGTCAGATTCGTCGGAGAGTGCATAGCAGTAGTACTAAGTGAAACTCCCGAAACAGGTGCGGACGCCGCCGAAGTAGTTTCCATAGACTATGAACCGTTGCCAGTTGTCGTAGACATGGAAGAAGCGGCGACCGACTCAGTAGTAATTTATGATGAGATTGGAACAAATATAGCCGTTGACTTTTCTGCATTGGGTATGGCTACTGGTGTTACGGACGATTCATTTTTTGAGGACTGCGAAGTCGTAATAAGCGGTCGTGTTGCTCATCAAAGAACAGCTCCAGCTCCACTGGAACCACGTTCAACTGCTGCCACATGGGAAGGCGATAAAGCAATTATGTGGATGTCAAATCAGGCGCCACACGGTGTCAAGGGAGCGTTAGAGCCTCTTTATGCAGAACAAGCAAAAGGAGGTTTTCAAGTAATCGTTCCTGATGTTGGGGGTGGCTTTGGTGGGAAAATCCCGCCTTACCCAGAGGATGCCTTGTTGCCATGGTTAGCAGCGAAGGCGGGAAGGCCTGTTCGTTGGTTCGAAACTCGAACTGAGAATCTTTTGGCTATGGGTCCAGGTCGTGCCCACGTGCATCATTTCACTATTGGTGGCAGTAAGGACGGAGATATTACCCACTACCGTCTAGAAGTTTTAGCCGATTCTGGTGCGTATACGCGCCTTGGTGCTTTTTTGCCTATGTTCACGTTGATAATGAGTTCGGGAGTTTATGACATTCCGAATATAGAAACAGGGGCCCGTAGCGTCGTTACTAATACAACTCCGACGGAGGCATACCGTGGAGCGGGCAGACCTGAAGCAGCGCTTACGATTGAAAGAGCTGTTGATATGTTTGCCGTCGAAATCGGAATGGATGCAGCAGAGATAAGAAGGAAGAACTACCTACAAGCTTCAGATTTTCCAGTTTCAACTGCAGTAGGAACGGAATACGACAGTGGCGATTATGAGAAGAGTTTGGATCTGGCTCTTGACGCGGCGGGTTATTCAGACTTGAGAGATGAACAAACCAGACGTAGAGAGAACGGGGAAGTCGTTCAATTAGGAATAGGTGTAGCAACCTATGTTGAGATTACGGCAGGTCCTGCGCCAGGAGGAGCTGAGTACGGAAAAGTTGAAATTACTCCGCAGGGTAAAGCACGAGTTTATTCTGGTTCTCTTTCACATGGGCAAAGCCATCAGACGACTTTTGCAATGATCGCAGCTGACCAATTAGGAATGGATATTGAAGACATAGAACTGGTTCAAGGCGACACAGATCAAGTCGCTGAAGGTGTGGGGACATTTGGTTCTAGATCAACACAACTAGGAGGTTCTTCCATACATCGTGCGGCAGGTCAGGTAGTTGAATCCGCGAAACAAATCGCAGCTGATCTACTTGAAGCCAATATCGATGACATTGTTCTGGATCAGGCGAATGGCACTTTTCACGTTTCAGGAACCCCATCAGTCAATAAGACATGGGCAGAAATAGCGGAAGAAGCAGATGATTTGTCTTCAGAGTCAAATGAACAGACCCAGTGCAGTTACCCTTTTGGCACCCATATAGCAGTTGTTGAAATTGATACTGAAACCGGTGGGGTAACTCTCGACAGGATGATCACATGTGATGATGCTGGGACAATAATCAATCCGATGATAGTAGAAGGTCAAAGACACGGAGGGATCGCACAAGGAGTCGCTCAAGCTTTAACAGAAGAAGTTTCTTATGATTCGGATGGAAATCCTCAATCAGCCAATTTTGCAGATTACGGCATAATCTCAATGGCAGAATTGCCATCGTTTGAACTAGTTCCAATGGAGACTCCGACCCCAAATAACCCACTTGGTTGTAAGGGGATAGGGGAATCTGGAGCGATCGGAGCTACTCCTGCGGTTGCCAATGCTGTGGTAGACGGATTGAGTCATTTAGGGGTAAGAAATATTGATTTGCCTCTGAGTTCTTTAAGAGTCTGGGAAGCAATCCAAGATCAAAAGAGCTGAAAAAGTATTTGCATGAACACTGTTATAGAAACGCGCGACCTCGTACGTAAATTTGGAGAGATAGTTGCTGTTGACGGTATCAATTTAAGCGTAGACGCAGGGCAAGTTTTTGGTTTCCTAGGACCAAACGGTGCTGGCAAATCAACAGCAATAAGAATGCTTACAACATTGTTGCATCCGACTTCCGGAGAGGTTTACGTATCAGGATTTAATGTCGTTACTCAAGCAGCCGATGTAAGGAAAATAATTGGTGTCGCTCTTCAGGATGCGGCAATTGATCCATTGATGACTGCAAACGAATTGATAAGACTCCAAGCAGTTTTGCACGGAATCACTCGATCTGAGGCTAAGAAAAGGGGCGGTGAACTGCTTGAGCGTGTCGGACTCTCAGGAGCGGCAAGTAGACGTGTCAGCACTTACTCGGGAGGTATGAGACGACGTCTTGACTTGGCGTTATCTCTGATACACGAGCCTAGAATTCTTTTTCTAGACGAGCCAACTACCGGTCTTGACCCCACGAGTCGTGAAGCACTCTGGGATGAAGTTAAGCGTTTAAATACTGAATTAGGAACAACTGTTTTTTTAACGACTCAATATCTGGAGGAGGCAGATCAACTTGCTCATGAGATAGCGATTATTGACGCTGGAAGGATTGCACGTCAGGGTATTCCAAAAGAATTGAAAGAAAATATCAGCTCTCCTACTCTGCGTGTTGATGTTGAAGAAGTGGACCTTATTAGGGCGCAGGGCGTTTTAGATTCTTTTGGTGAGAGAAGACCTGCCAGGGAGGGTCGTGCAGCAGTTGGACTGGATGGTGGAGCGACACGATTAGCAGAAGTTATAAGAGCGTTCGATGAAGCGGGAATTCAAGTGGAGCATCTCGAACTGGATGCGCCTAGTCTCGATGACGTTTTCGCTGAAGCGACAGGCAGAAGACTAGAAGGGGTCGAGGCTGAGGATGAATAAAGTCGATACGGCTGTCTCTTCTAGAGTGATTAAAAATTTTTTCTCCCAGACTATTGTTCTAGCTCAACGTTCTTTAGTCGGTGAACTCCGTCAAATCGCCACTGTTTTACCAGGATTGCTCTTCCCTTTGCTTTTGGCTTTTACGTACACGGAACAATTTGAACGAGTCTTAAGTCTTCCTAGGTTTCCAGAGGTTGATTCTTTTCTTGATTTTCTCCTCCCAGCTACAGTTCTGCAAATGGTTTCATTCGGAGCCAGCAATTCAGGCACAGAGCTGGCTTTAGACATAGAGAACGGCTTCATGGACAGGCTTTTGGCTTCTCCGGTTGCGAGAGTCCCTGTTCTGATAGGCAGAGTTGGTGGTTCAGCTCTTTTAGCTGGAATCAAAACCGTGATAATTGTTTTCGTGTTTCTTGCTGCTGGAGCTCAGATATCAAGTGGTTTTGCCGGTTTTCTTGTTTTGACTTTGTCAGCCTGTCTTCTCGTTGTTGTTATAGGTGGACTAAGTCAAATATTAGCTATCAGATCGGGTTCCCAAGAAGTAGTAGGAGCCACATTCCCACTTATATTTGTGATGATTTTTATGAGTTCAGCTTTTTTCCCGACAGAACTCATGAGCGGATGGTTTCAACAAGTAGCTGAATTAAACCCTATGACATGGGTAATTGACCCCCTTAGAAGATTGATGATCGTTGGTTGGTCTTGGTCTGACGCTGTTACCGCTTTAGGTATTTTGTTATTGGGAGCAGTAATGGTAACAGGTGCTTCAGTTGCAACCCTGCATAAGAAACTGGAAAGACCATGACAGCACAAGTACTGACCAAAGCGACCAACGGCATTTCCTTGTCTATATCAATGGCGGTTTGCCGAAGAGGTATTTTAAGAGTTGTCAGCAGACCGACTTTATTACTACCTATAGTTTTCATGCCAGTGGTCATGTTGGTTAGTTTCACAGGCGCTTTTGGTTCTTTAACAAGAATTGAAGGCTATGGAAGCGAAAATATTTATGACTGGATGGCTCCTTACGTGGCCTTGCAAGGTTCAGTTTTTGCTGGTGTTTTTGGATCCGCATCTACAGCAGAAGATTTTGAAACTGGTTTTTTTGACCGTCTACTTTTAACACCCGGTAGTCGAAGTTCAATTCTGTTGGGAACTGTTCTGGTAAGTGCTATCCGCTCATTATTTCCCACAGTAGGAGTCGTTCTTGTAGCTTTACTCGGAGGTCTGAATCTTTCAGGTGGACTCCCAGCGATTTTACTTTTAGTAGTGGCTTCCGCACTCATGGCTTCAGTTTTTTGTTTATTTAGCCTTGCCATCGTTTATCGTTTTAAAACCATACGTTCTTTGATGATTGTTCAGCTGGTGGCATTCACCAGTTTTTTTATGACCATAGGTCAAGTTCCTTTAGAATTTATGACTGGATGGTTACATCAAGTCGCGCGATTTAATCCCACAACAAACGTTTTACGGTTTGCCAGACAAGGGTTTTTAGATGGAATCACTTGGGATTTAACGTGGCCGGGTATCGTAGTTTTTGCTGCAGCTAACATGATCGGTTCTGTTTTAGCCATTCGTTCTTTACGGCGGATAGGTTCATAGATTGAGAAAGGGGCTAACTTTGAGACTATTGTTAGGTTCATTATTGGGATCTGCAGATCGAAGAAATTTATGTAGAGGGGGAAATCGTTGAAAGTTTCTATGACAATTAATGGAACAGAGGTTTCATCTGATATTGAGCCTAGAACTCTCTTGGTTCACTTCATAAGAGAACAGGCCAGTTTGAAAGGAACAAATATAGGTTGTGATTCCTCTTCATGCGGAGCTTGCACGATTCATTTAAACGGAGAATCAGTGAAATCTTGCACAGTGTTGGCCGCTCAAGCAGATGGACAAGAAGTCACAACTATTGAAGGTTTAGCTGATGGTGAGACTTTGCATCCAATGCAAGAAGCTTTCCGAGACTGTCATGCACTTCAGTGCGGATACTGTACACCTGGAATGGTCATGGCTGCTGTGTCACTTTTAGATGAAATTCCTGAACCAACAGAATTAGAAGTACGGGAAGGTCTAGAGGGAAATTTGTGTCGTTGCACGGGGTATCACAACATAGTCAAAGCAGTGCTTCAAGCCAGTGGAAGTAAGTCATGATTCCCGCGATTTTTGATTACCAGAGGGCAGAGTCGAAAGACCATGCGATTTCTTTGATGTCTGAACACGGAGACGAGGCAAAGGTTTTGGCGGGAGGTCATTCATTGATACCCCTAATGAAATACCGATTAGCTGCCCCCGCAGTGGTTATAGATGTCGGGAGATTAGAGGAACTCTCTTATGTTCGCGAAGAAAGCGACTATTTAGCTATTGGAGCTTTAACATGCCATCGCGAAATTGAAACCAACGAGTTGGTATTAGCGAATACTGGACTCTTAGCAGCTGCTACTAAACAGGTTGGTGACCCTCAGGTCAGACACCGAGGAACAATCGGCGGAGCTTTAGCACATGGCGACCCTGCTTCAGACATACCTTCTGCTGTGTTGGCTTTGAGAGCTTCATTTATTGTTGAAGGTCCTTCCGGCAGTCGTGAACTTGAAGCTGATGAATTCTTTACCGGTTTTCTAGAAACTGCACTAGATCCTGATGAACTCCTAACAGAAATCCGGGTTCCGAAATTACCGGACTCGACTTGGTCTTTTCAGAAGTTCAATCGACGGGCTCAAGATTGGGCAATTGTAGGAGCTTCAGTTCTAGTGACTGAAAATCAATGTGGTGTCGGGCTTGTCAACATGGACTCAAAGCCAGTGCGCGCCGTCGCCCTAGAACAAGCAATCGAAAGTGGAGCCTCAGCGGAAGAAGCATCTGGTCTAGCTTCAGAAGGACTTGAACCTCCGTCAGACCTTAACGCTTCTTCTGAATATCGCTCTCATCTCGCTCGGGTCTTAACAAAAAGAGGTCTTGAAGAATCTGGAAAATAAAGATTTATTTTCTGACTCTTGAGCGAATAAGACATCTAACCTTAACCTATGGGATTAAGAGATGTGTCTTCAGTAGAAGAAGTTACTGAGAGGCTTTCTGCTCAAAATTATTTAGCTGATAGAGGTCTGGCAACAGCAGTTTTTCTTTCTCTTCGGCAGGGTAGGCCCCTTCTTCTGGAAGGCGAAGCAGGAGTTGGCAAAACAGAACTAGCAAAGTCTTTATCTAGTTGGGCAGAAGGAGATTTGATAAGGCTGCAATGCTATGAGGGCATTGATTCGAATCAAGCGGTCTACGAATGGGATTATGCGCGGCAACTACTTCATTTGAGAACAGCAGAAGCAAGCGGACGAAGCAAAGAGGTTTCTTCATCTGTTCTGGAAGGCGAATTGTATGAGGAGAGGTTTTTAATAAAAAGACCCTTGTTGCAAGCACTTTCTGCAACAGATGAACCGCCTCCGGTTCTTCTCATTGATGAAATAGACAGAGCAGATGACGAATTTGAAGCTTTCCTCCTAGAGATACTGTCGGAATATGCGATAACTATTCCAGAACTAGGAACTTACTGTTCAGAAGTAAAGCCAATAGTTGTAATTACTTCAAATAGGACTAGAGACCTTCATGATGCATTGAAGAGAAGATGTTTTTACCATTGGGTTGAACACCCTGATGTCGATCGGGAAGTAGAAATAATCAGGACAAGAGCACCTAAGGTTTCGCAAATATTGGCTGAAGAAGTCGCGAAAGCCGCTTCTTATCTAAGAGGAATAGATTTATACAAACCGCCTGGAGTCGCAGAAACCATTGACTGGGCAGAATCATTAGTAACAATTGGAACCGATGACCTAGATGCAGAATCTATAAATGAAACATTAGGAACTCTTATTAAATATCGAGAAGATCAGGAAAGAGTACGCTCGAGAGGGTTTGATGAAATCCTTTCCTTGGTGCGGCAAGGATAATTGAACCAAGCGGTAGACGGGTTAAAGACCCTCGATAGGTATTTAGTTGACTTCGTAGATGTATTGCGTAGCGAAGGTTTAAAGATTTCTCTTGGGAGTTCAATGGACTTCGGACTTGCGGTTACAGAACTAGGGGCGGAATCCTCTGAAAATATTTACTGGGCTGGTCGTACAACCCTTGTTAATAGACGAGAAGACGTAGCAATTTACAACAAAGTTTTTAAAAGTCACTGGTTAGGGGTCGATTCACTAGTCAACGAAGTAAATAAACTGCCGCCTCTGGAGTTCCTATTTGATGATTTACCTGAAGAGTCGGATGGGGAGGATTTCAGACAAGGTGAAAATAATTTTTTAAATGTCAAATATTCAAGTTTGGAGACTCTCTCTTCCAAAGATTTTTCTGATTGCAATAAAGCGGAACTTCAAGAACTCTTTCACTTGATGAATGAAATTCGTTTTACAGGAGAGAAAAAGAAATCACGTCGAATGATCCCGACTAAGAAAAAACGTCAATTTGATTTCGCAACGAGTGTGAGATCTTCGTTTAGGACAAACGGGGAAATTGTTAGGGAGCATTTCCGGGAAAATGGGGAAAGGAAAAGACGTCTCGTTCTTTTATTAGACATAAGTGGGTCAATGGAAGTGTATGCAAGGGTTCTTATTCGTTTTGTTCATGCTGTGATGATGTGTCGATCAGATGTGGAGGCGTTCACCCTCGGAACCCGTCTCACGCGCATAACTAGAGAACTTTCTGCAAGAAACCCTGATTCTGCATTATCTAGAGCCTCGAATGCTGTTGAGGATTGGTCGGGTGGGACTCGACTGGGGGAAGGTATAAAGGAGTTTAACGATCAGTGGGGTATTCGAGGTATGGCTAGAGGGGCGACTGTTTTGATTCTTTCTGATGGTTGGGACCGCGGAGATTCAGAAACAGTTAGCGAACAGATGGAAAGATTGCATCGCGTTACACATAGAATAGTTTGGGCTAACCCTCTGAAAGCAACTCCAAATTATGAACCCTTAGCTAAGGGCATGGCCGCTGCTTTACCTCATATAGATAATTTTGTTGAGGGCAATTCATTTAACTCTCTTAAAGATTTGTCCAAATTATTGACCGAGTAAGTGCATAGTTGAGAACAGGGAAAATGTGATTAAAAATGAAAGAAATTGTTGAGGATATTCGTCGCTGGCAGAAACAGGACAAAAAAATTGCTGTCGCGAGAGTAATTGATCTTGATGGCTCAGGTCCAAGACTGCCAGGTGCAGCAATGGCGGTAACAGAAGATGGTGAAGTAGCAGGTTCTGTTTCTGGAGGATGTGTAGAGGGTGCTGTTGTGCTCGAAGCTCTCGAGGTCATAAGGAACAATAAAAGGCATATCGTCTCATTCGGGTATAGCGATGAAGAGGCCTTTTCGGTTGGGCTTACTTGCGGAGGTACAGTCCACTTATTCATAGAACCACTTGATTGGTAAAAGATGGAAAAACAATCTTCAAATGAAATTTCGATTTTTGACCGAATGGAAGATCTTTTAGACAGGGAAGAATCATTTGCTCTAGTCACTGTAGTGAAAGGACCTCCTACAGGTAAGAAGATGATTGTTTTCCCTGAACAAAAACCCGAGAAAGGTTTTGAGGGGTCGTTAGGTAACAGCGACTTAGACAGAGTGGTTTCCCGTGATGCGAGGGGGGAGCTGGCAGCTGGGCGAAGCGGAGTCAGGAATTATGGTGAATCTGGTGAAGCTAGAGAAGAAACTGTTCAAGTTTTCGTAGAGTCATTTATACAACCACCAAAGTTGCTGATAGTAGGAGCAGTTGACTTCACAGCAGCTTTGGTCAAAATTGGCAAGGTTCTCGGTTATCGAATAACAGTCTGTGACGCTAGAGAAATTTTCGCTACGAAACAACGATTCCCTCTAGCAGATGAGGTTGTTGCCGAGTGGCCTAACAAATTAATACAAAGACTTGCAAATGAGTTAGGTTCCCGAGATGCCGTTTGCATTCTCACTCATGATGCGAAGTTCGATGTGCCAGCGATAGTTTCATCGTTAGAAACAGATGTTGGTTATATAGGTGTAATGGGTTCCCGTAAGACCCATGAAGATCGTTTAAAGCGCCTACATGAAGCTGGTATAGATAAAAAAGAACTCGTAAGGCTCAGATCTCCGATCGGTTTAGATATAGGGTCCAGAACACCAGAAGAGACAGCTATTTCCATAGTCGCTGAGATCATTGCACTTCGAACTGGACGTTCATCCAAGTCTCTTTCAGATACCGAAGGTTCAATACATGATTAAGGATCGATTAGTCAAATGACAGTAGCAGCAGTAGTTCTTGCAGCTGGGAAAGGTCAACGTTGGGACAAACCGGGACACAAGTTGCTAGCAGAATTAAATGGAAAGCCTGTTGTTTATTGGTCGATTAGATCTGCAGCAGATGCAAATCTGGACGAGTTGATAGTAGTTTCAGGGTCAGTTGATATTGCTCATCTAGTTCCTGAAGGCTCCACCTTGCTGCATAATCCGGACTGGGAGTCAGGTCAGTCTAGTTCATTGCGTGTTTGCGTAGACTGGGCGGTTTCCAAGGGTCATGAAGCTGTAGTGGTCGGACTCGGGGACATGCCAGGGGTCCCGACAGAAGCGTGGGTTTCAGTAGCAGAATGTCCAGCTCCTTTGGTTGTCGCGACCTTTAACGGTGAAAGAAGACCTCCAACAAAGATTTCTGCAGAGTTTTTCGAATATTTGCCTACAGAAGGTGATGTGGGAGCAAGACCCCTGTTGAATGGAGGTAATTACAACGTTGCAGAGATAGTTTGTCAAGGTAACGGTGATGATATTGATACATTTAAGGATTTAGAAAAATGGAGTTAAGTAACGATTTTGAGGTTTCCGCGCCAATTGAGAAGGTTTGGGAAGTTATTAATGATGTTGAATTAATTGCTCCTTGTTTGCCAGGTGCTCAGCTTGAAGAAGTCGGGGATGAAGAATATAAAGGTTTTGTCAAAGTTAAAGTGGGGCCGATAACCGCCCAATATAAAGGCGTCGCAAAGTTTCTTGAAGTGGATGACTCAAATCATCGTGTAGTGATTCGCGGAGAAGGGCGGGATACTCGCGGAGCTGGCAATGCGGCAGCCGATATAACTGCATCCTTGGAATCGACTTCAGGTGGGACTCGTGTCAACGTTGTCACAGATTTGAAGATAACTGGCAAAGTAGCCCAATTTGGTCGCGGGGTAATGGCGGATATTAGCAAGAAATTGATGGGTCAATTTGCTGAAAATTTGAGTGCGTTGGTTCTTTCTGAAGATCAGAAGCCTACGAGTGTTGGATCAGAGGGCTCGGAACCTAAAGACCCGGAAGCAATAGATCTACTTAGCGTTGCGGGTGGTTCGATTGGAAAGAAGTTAGTACCAGAGTGGATAAGGAACCGACAAAAGAAGACCTAGTTTTCGTAACTGAGAGCCTGGGTCGTAAACCTGAAGGTTTATTTACAGTGGCCGTTCGAGATGAGGCGGGCAACCCAAGAGTTATACGAAATCATCCTGTCCTGCCAAATGGAAAACCTATGCCAACCTTGTATTGGCTGGTTGACCCCTTGATAAGGAGCAAGGTGGGGACTCTTGAATCACAGGGAGGTGTGAAACAGGCAGAAAAGGAATGCAGCCACGACTCCATCAAAGAGGCCCATGACAGGTATAAGAAGGAACGAGATCTTCTACTTCCAGATTCATATACCGGTCTTAGACCTACAGGGGGAGTTGGAGGAACACGTAAAGGTGTGAAATGCTTGCATGCGCATTACGCGTGGTTTCTGGCCGGTGGTGAGGATCCTGTGGGAGTATGGGTTGATACAGCCTTAAAAGAAATCGATTAGAAGGCACGAACGAAAAGATTCAAATGGATAATCACAATTTTGCAGTCATAGATTGTGGCACAAATTCAACACGTTTATTGGTGGGAAATAGATCCGAAATACTGGAAAGGCAAATGAAAATCACGCGCCTGGGTCAGGGAGTTGATAGAAGTGGCGAACTTTCACGAGAAGCAATGACACGTGTCCTTGATGTACTTAAAAATTTCCGAGCTACTTTGGATTCTCACTCAGTAGCAAAAGTGCGGATGGTTGCCACTTCTGCAGCACGAGATGCTAGTAACAGGGAGGATTTTTTCAGTGAAGTTGAATCGATCATAGGCGTAAGACCTGAGCTTCTAACAGGTGAGGAAGAAGGACGTTTAGCATTCGCGGGTGCAGTAACAGAATTGGAGCATTTAGATGGTCCAATTCTTGTTCTAGATATAGGAGGAGGCTCTACAGAATTTGTCTTTGGTGAAAGAGAAGCTGAAAAAGTTCATTCTTCTCAAATCGGTTGTGTGCGCCTCACTGAAGAGTTTTTTGAGGATGACCCACCCTTGCCTGAACAGTTGCATGCTTGTTTGACAGTTGTCGGAGGCCACATAGACGACGCTGTAAGAGAAATTCCTAAAATAACGGAGGTGTCAACTTTAGTTGGTTTAGCAGGGACTGTTTCCTCTGTAGCTGCTATAGAAATAGGTTTAGAAAGATATGACAGGGAAAGAATCCACCATTTTCGCTTATCAAAAGAAGCAGTTGAAGATGTTTTCAGAACATTAGCTACAGAAAATCGACTTGAAAGAATTTCTAACCCTGGACTTGAGGAAGAGAGAGCAGACGTGATTATCGCTGGAACAGCGATTCTCGTGAAAGTTATGCGGCAACTGGGGTTTAAGGAGTGTCTCGTATCAGAATCAGACATCTTAGATGGGATTCTTCATTCGATGCTGACTGAAAGCGTCAACTGACAACTCCTAGAAAAATTAAAGTAGTCTCATGGTTGATTAGTAGTTTCAAAAGAAAGGACTAATTTTGTTTTTGAAGGGTCGACGTATTGAGCTCAGACCTCTGTCAGCGGAAGATTTCGAATCTTGGCGTGATGTGAGATTTTCAAATTTTGATTGGCTGGTTCCTTGGGAGCCCAAACAGAATTTGAAAAATCCCGATTCTATGGACGACAGTGAATATTTTGAAAGTCGATGCGCTAATCGTGATAGGGAAATGCAGTTGGGTGCAGCCTGGTCATTCGGAATTTTTATCGCTGATAAATTTGCTGGCGAAATTAATATATCCAATATCACGCGAGGGGCTTTTCAAAGTGGTCATGTCGGGTATTGGATTGATGAAAACTGCGCGGGAAATGGTTATACACCTGAAGCTTTAGTCTTGGTTATAAGATTCGCTTTCGAGGATCTCTTTCTCCATCGTCTTCAGGTGTCTATTGTCCCTCGAAACCGTTCTTCGCGTCGTGTGGTTGAAAAATTGGATTTGCGATGTGAAGGTCTAGCTGAGAGATATTTGGAGATAAATGGTGTATGGGAAGATCACCTGCGGTATGCGATAACAGTAGAAGAGTGGGAAAAGCGTAAGAGTAAAATGACCTCAGAATGGTTGGGGTAGAAAGTTCCTACTTATCACCGGTTATCTTTTTTTTCAGACCCCCTACCATTTCGACAAAAGCGCTTTGTTGCATCGACCATCTTTGCGGTCCCACCTCTAGTTCAACTGATGAAATTGAGTCGAAAGTTTTTGATGTTTCACTAAATGTTTCTTTTGTCTTAGCTACCAATTCAGGTGGATGAGCAGCAGCCTCAGAGGCAAAGTTCACAGCTGTTTCAATTAATTCATCATCAGAGACGCATTCCCATACCAGTCCATGTTTAGCAGCCGCCTCACCGTCAAGAATTTGATTAAAAAGCACCATGGCTTTAGCTGTTTGAAGATTTGTTATATTCCGAAGACGCCAGGTGTGTCCTCCTCCAGGATGTAGTCCGATATTGAGAAATCTTGTATCAAAGCGTGCTGAAGTCCCAGCAATCACTAGGTCACATGCCAAAACCATGTTCATACCTGCGCCAACAGCAGCCCCATTTACAGCAGCGACAGTGGGAAGGGTGCTATGAGCTACACGTAAAAAACCTCTGTATATATGAGGCAAGGAAGCTTCGTCTCCTTTTTTTTGTAATTCTCCTGCATCTAGTAGGTCATCAAGTATCGCACCTGCACAAAAGGCTCTGCCCTCACCCGTGATCACCACAGCGCCTGTAGTGTCGTTTTTCTCCAATTGGTCAAAAGTTGACACCAACTCCTCATTGAGTTCATTACTCACTACATTTCTGCGTTCCGGATCGTTTATCGTGAGTAGCGCAACCCTGTCCCTGTGTTCTATCTTGAGATATTCCATATCATTTGCCTCTCATGAGTATTGTTAACTCCCACTATAAATAAATTTGATAGATAAGGTCAGATAGTGGCAATTTCTTCACGTGGACTTTTCTCTTCGCTAAATGTTCGTAATTATCGATTGTATTGGATGGGAGCAGTTCTAAAAAATAATGGACGGTGGGCACAGTATGTTGCGACTTACTACATTATTTTCAAACTCACCGAATCTGCTTCATGGGTCGGACTCACTGCATTCGCAAACTTTGTTCCAATGCTTGTTGTAAATCCATTAACAGGTTGGATTTCAGACAATATGAACCGCCGAAACGTTTTAATAGCAACAAATATAATCGCTTCCTCTATGGCGGGAATAATGGCAATTGTGTGGGGAGCGGGGTTAAAAGAACCGGGTGTATGGGTTTTCATTTTTTTTCTGAATGGAGCAGTTTCAGGTTTGTTGATACCTGTAGGTCAGGCTTTTGTAGCTGATTGCGTACCCCAAAACCTTTTACGAAATGCAATTACACTAAATTCAACACAATTCAATGCTGCTCGAGCCATAGGTCCAGCGATTGGTGGTCTAATACTTGGAATCGCTGGACCAGGTTGGACTCTTCTAGCCGTAGTTTTCTTTTACGGACCAATGATTTTTTGTCTTCTGTTAATGGATTCCGATTCATTAACAAATTCACAAGAACAAAATTATAAAGCCAGAAGAGACAGACCATCTGTTGTTTCGGACTATAAAGAATCGGTCAGGTATGTTTTCAAATCACGAGGTATATCAGCTGCCATCATAACCATTTCCATTATTTCTACTTTTGGGTTTCCGGTTGTTCAGCAAATCATCGTCTTCTCTGAGGAAGTTTTCAAAGTGTCACCTTTTTTATTCGGTCTCTTAGGATCAGCGCAAGGCATTGGAGCGGTGATAGTGGTCCCACTGGTTACAGGGTATGTGAGCTTTATGAAGCCTTCTGTACAACAATTTATTGCGACAGTTGGGTATGGGTTAGCAATTATCCTTTTCGCTGTAGCCCCTTCTTACTTCATAGCTTTCTTAGCTCTCAGCTTCTTGGGGGTGATGCATTTAATCTCAGCTTCTAATTTAAATTCAGTCGTTCAATTGCAGGTTGACGAGGAGATGCGAGGAAGAGTAATGGCAATTTACATTGTTGGTGTTCTAGGTCCGGCACCATTTGCCAGTCTCGCAATGGGATGGTTGGTTTCCTTGTTCGGGCCACGTTTAGTTGTTGCTGTGAGTGGATCAATTTTGGCGCTTGCAGGGATTATTTTATGGTCACAAGGTAAATTCAGTAATTTAAATGCAAAAAATTAGCTGTCGTGTTCACTTTCAGCCAAGTATTTTTTGCCGACATCGCAATCATCTAAAATGAGACACCATCTACACGAAGGTCCTGGTTTCAGTTCAGGACTTTCCCCCATAAAAGTAACCTCAACTATTCTTTCGACTCCCTGAGCTATCCTCCTTACTGTTGCAGAAAGAAGGTCTTCTGTTACTTTTTCTGGAACAAAATGAGCTTGATCGAGATAATAGGAAGCTATGAGTCTAGGTGGCATACCAATCCGAAGAGTTTCCACAAGGGCGTAGTATCGAAGGTCTTCATGGTGGGTCGTATTAAAACCACCAGTCTTGAAATCTATGATCACCTTCCCGGCTTTTTGACCCTCCGCGACGCCTAGTGTCAGGTCAACTTTCCCTGAGAGCACGAGGCGGTCATCGCAAAGATCTGCCCTGACACGGCTTTCGGTTACGGGTCTCCATGAGGGTTTCAAAGTCGGCCAGCACTCTAAAAATTTTGTGAACGTATCGACAGATATTGATCGCAATTCCGCTCTTTCAATTTCGCTGCATCCTTGCAACCAATGACCAAGACTACTCGAATCTTCTTCGAGTCTTGCGACGGCTTCATCTACTATGACACTAGGTTCGATCTCCTTGCGCCAATTCACCGAAAGTTCTATTGCCTTGTGGACAATTGTTCCTCTGGCGGTTGCAACCTGCCATTCAAAATCTTCGTTTTCTTCTGCTAGGAACTTTGCTTCACATCCGTGAATTTGCGAAAGTCGGTGTTTTGATAGGAATATGCTTTCCTGATCTGGTATTTCTTCAATGCAGTGAGCCACAGCCGATTCCAGAGCATTCCTCAAGTGTTTTTTGAGATCTGATGTGAACGATGGTCGTTCTTTTAAGGGAGCTCCAAGATGTTCAATTACTTCTTGTTGCGCTGGGTTTAAGTTATTTTCCAAATCGGACACAGTACATACTCTCTCATAATTGTCACACATGCTTGGGATACTGGAAAAGTATGAAAAATAGAGAAATGACGAGCTTTATGTTCGCTGAAACTGCCAGAATCATAGGTCAAGTAGCACGAAGCCATGATCTCTCTGTTCCCACGTTTCGTAGCCCTCCGAGAATCGAAGAAGTGCACCGGTCAATAAGGCGTGGTAACGATTTTTCTGTTGTTTCGGTATCTTTTCACGACCGTCCTTACAACGCGGTTATATCTGACATGATCGAAGGGGTTTTAGTCGCCAACAGTTTAGACAAGGGTAAATCAGACTCTTTTAGAGCACTTATGTGGTCTTCAATCGATAGTTATGCTGAAGCGGCTTAAAACTATAAAACAAAACTTTCGTGTTTTTGAAGTGTTGTTGCAAGAGTTTAGCTAACGTATCCATTT
>CEOQ01130998.1_pt1 | contig 20054 bp, 21 predicted proteins | sample 361351 | NCBI WGS metagenome assembly CEOQ01 (sample SAMEA2619907, study PRJEB7988) | marine metagenome | biome: marine biome (ENVO:00000447); feature: deep chlorophyll maximum layer (ENVO:xxxxxxxx); material: "saline water (ENVO:00002010), including plankton (ENVO:xxxxxxxx)" | depth 60 m | reverse complement strand
CTGTTGAGGGGGCCGACTTAGAAGCTCTATTTAATTCAGACCCACGGACTCTAGAAGACTCTGTAGCACCTGCTACATAACAAGTTTTTTAAATATGCTCTAATTCAAGTGGCCTATATGATAATCCCCATCGGTGCATTAGTTTTTTTATTTCTACTGACTCCAATTCCATCATTTCTGTAAAAAACCCAGCAAGCGAATGAGCGTGCAATTGATCATCTAGCGCAACCCAATTAGCCTCCGCAGGGACAACATAAAGTACTCCTGCTTGATTTTTTGCTCTAATCTCAACCCGGATTCCACCATTTCCTTGTTTGATGTTTATTCCAGTAGACACGAACACCTCTTTTTCGTAGATCATACATCCTTCAATACACTATACTTCTCTTATGGACAACAGTGAATTCCGATTAACGCAATTAGCAACCTGCGCAGGTTGAGCTGGTAAATTCAATTCTGAGGATCTCGGCGAGATCTTAAGCCATTTACCTCATGTTTCTAACCCTAATTTACTTGTGGGATTAGATTCATCAGACGATGCTGCCATTTTTCAATTATCTGATGACTTGTGCATTGTTCAGACTTTAGATTTTTTCCCTCCCGTCGTAGATAATCCTTATGACTATGGAGCTATCGCAGCCGCAAACTCATTAAGTGATGTATACGCTATGGGAGGAGATCCTCTCCTCGCGCTTAATATCGTTTGCTTCCCTGAAGATTTACCTAAAAGTATATTGCATGAAATCTTGCGGGGAGCTAGCGATACCGCCAATAAAGCTGGCGTCATTATTGCGGGCGGGCATACTGTTAAAGATGCAGAACCTAAATTCGGACTTTCTGTAACTGGAATTATCCATCCGAGCCGAATTTATAGAAATAACACCGCGAAAAATAATGATTGTTTGATCTTAACAAAACCACTGGGAACAGGAATTATTACCACTGCCGCAAAAGCACAATTAGCCAGCCAAGAAGCCCTCAGCACCGCAATTGAAGTAATGCGAGAGCTCAATTCGAACGCATGCAAAGTCATCCAAAAAATTCCTCCTAATTCGGTCACCGACGTCACCGGATTCGGCTTAATCGGGCATTTAACTGAAATGATGAGAGGTAGCAATACTACTGCCCAGATCTCCTTCGACAAAATCCCTCTCTTGCCTCAATGCTTGGACCTTGCCAGGGAGGGAATTTATCCGGGAGGAACATTAAAGAACATGCAATTCTCAAATCAAACTACCCTTTGGGAACCTGGTATCGATGAGGCTCAAAAACTACTTCTTTGTGATGCGCAAACCTCGGGGGGATTATTGATATCTATTCCTCCCAGTAAGGCTGATAGTCTGGTAGCCTCTTTAGCAAAAACTAATGTAGATGCAGCGATAATTGGACGCGTCAAGTCAGCGTATGAAAATTCTACTCGCGTTATTGTAAGTGAGTGAAAAAGGAAATTTATGCAAATACCTAAATCCTTTAAAGAAACAATGCTGAAGCACGCTCTCGAAAATTACCCAAACGAATGCTGCGGTGTTTTAGGTGGACTTAATAATACTGCTACTGCTCATTACCCGATGCAAAATGCAGCAAATAGCCCTTATCGTTATGAATTCGAAGGAAAAGAGCATATTGAAGTAAGCAGGCAAATTGAAGCCAGTAATTCAGAACTTATGTGCATCTATCACTCTCATACTGGCTCAGAAGCACAACTATCTGATACCGATTTACGCCTTATTACTTATCCAGATTCATATTATTTAATTATCTCGTTAATGAACCTCGACCAGCCTGATTTTCGTGCTTATAAAGTACAAGAATTAAGCGGATGGACTAATGATTCCCCGGCGACCTACGGAAATCCTATTGAAGAATTTATTGATTGGGTCTGATTTTAGTTAAATGCTCAATAAAATTTGGTGCGTTTAATTTTTTTTCTAAGACACAAATTATTAGCTCTCCCAGTAAATTTTTTACTTCACTATGTTGGTAACCGCTCAATCTGAGTTCTAGAGCACTATCTATGCTAACCCTAGAAAAAAAACGTAAAATTTTTAACCCTTCTACCGACAAACTACGCGTATTCAAGCTAAAGCTTTCGCAATCATCGCAAACAACACCTCCTTGGGAGGCAGAGAAGCTATGCCTGCCTTGGACAATTTCAATTCCACATTTCATGCACCGATAAAGTTCAGGCATATACCCATTATCCTGAAGCACTTTTAATTCATAGTACGCTGTGATTAGATTCGGTTCATTCTGATTATTCATTAGCCTTAAGGCCGCAAGCAAGCAATAATAAGAGCTCGGTTGAGGCACTGCCTCAGGAATAATAGCGTCCGTCAATTCCATTAAGTACAAACTTCTAGCTAAAAGCGGAAGATTTTGCTTTATAAACCCAAACGACTCTTTTGCCTCAGCACCTGAAACCACATCTAGCGTACGGCTCGAAGATACCAAAAGAAGTGCATGATTAAGAATTTGGAGATGGCCCCCAAGTCGACTTTTTATTTTCCTTGCACCCCGAACGGCTATTTTTACTTTCCCTAAATCTTCAGTTAGCACAGTCACCAAGCGATCAGATTCGCGCATCGAGTAAGACCGTAAAACAATTCCGTATGTTTTATACGTCCTATTTTTACTATCTTTATGGAACTGCACTATTAATTAATCCTTCTAGTTGCGCAGGGCTACTCTCCTCCATGCACGGGAATGACAATACCATTAACAAAACTTGCAGCATCAGAGGCTAAGAATAGGGCTACGCTACCAATATCATCGCCCACTCCTACTCTGCCCACCGCAATTCGTTGTGCAGCCTGTGCCATCTCAGGCCTAACTGTACCTTCTGGTCTCGGAGTATCGATCGTTCCTGGCGCGATACAATTAACCCGTACTTCGGGGCCCCATTGGTGTGCCATGTGCACTGTAAGACTATGTACTGCTGCCTTTGCCGTGCCATAGGCAGCGATATCTGGGGAAGACGGCCTTCTATCTAAGCCTGCAATTGAACCAATATTAGTAATGGAACCATTGCCAGTTTTTCTTAAATGTGGGACCACTGCCTTTGACGCTAGAAATGCAGTTTTTACATTCCCCACATAGGCTCCTACAAAATCATCTCCGTCCATCTCAGTCAGTGATGACCTTTTATACTGTGGCATATCAGGGTTTCTGCTATAGGAGCCTCCGGCCACGTTAATTAAAGCATCTATTCTCCCAAAAGTATTCAAAGTTTCATCTACCATCTGTTCTAATTCAACTGGCTCCGCAACGTTAATAGCTAAACCCAAACCCTTTACTCCAAATTTTTCGATTTCTTCAATTACCGGCGGAATACTATCTGCCGGAACTGAAGCAATTACAATATTTGCTCCTGCATCTGCAAATGCCCTAGCACACCCTCGGCCTATTCCTCCGCTTCCTCCGGTAATAATGACTGTTTTGCCTTGCATAGAAAATCTAGATAGGTCCATGTTTACCTCCTTTATCTACTAGATTGCTAGCGGGTATTATGTCCCGCCATGCAAATCAAGATACGATCCATTAAAAAATGCACCTGCATCAGATGCAATAAAAACTGCTGCTCCTGCAATATCCCCTGGGGTTCCAAATCGATTTATTTCAATTTCAGCCAGGCTTCGCGCTCGACGTTCAGGCAGTTCCGTTCGAGCACGCCTTGGAGTAATAAAATGACCTGCGTTAATACAATTTACCCGGATGTTAGGGGCCCATTCTTTAGCCATACTTCGAGTCAAGTGCATTATGGCTGCCTTAGTCATGTTATAAACACTCATTCCTGGTTCAGGTAAGCGATAATCCCTTGCGCCTATTGATGCCATGTTAATTATTACGCCATGCTTTTGCATCATCATCTGCGGAACTGCTGCTTTGCTAAATAAAAACGCACTCGTTACATTAATATTAAATGCCTCATTAAAATCCTCTTTTGATAATTCTAGTAACGGTCCTCTTTTAAACGTAGGACCCTGAGAACCCCCTACTACGTTCATAAGAATGTCAATCCGACCAAACGCTGCAATCGTCTCTTTCACAGTCTTTTCCACCGCTTCAGGACTTGTAGCATCCGTTGGGACACCTATCGCTTGATGCCCTTTCGCCTTAATTTCCGAAACGACTTTTGCGATTTTCTCTTCCCCTCGTGCTACAACTGCGACCTTCGCCCCTGCATCTGCAAATCCATGAGCTATCATCCGTCCAATACCATCACTTCCACCCGATACTATCGCCACTCTGTCAGTTAAAGAGTAATCGCTTAAACTAAACTGAGGGATCGCTTCAGGATCCGGAATCTGTTTTTCGTTCATAATAAAATCACCCCCCCTATCAAAGATCTAACTATTTATTCTTTTTATCTATAGTCTAATTTATTTTAACTTCCCCTTACTTTAGCCCCGCCATCCAAATCCCTGTAACATTCCTCTGACGAATAGCGCCTGCCCCACATGCTGTGTATTATCAGAAAGAACACTAATAAGCCTAACTCCGATAGTTGGCATAGGGTCATATTGCGGTTCATTTAAAACGCGTTCTAATGCACTAGAATTTAAGCCTTCTAAGTATTTCTTCGTTCTCGAAAATACTGCGTCATTGTACCCGGAAAGCGATGCGCCATTTGGGGCAAAAAATGCCTTTACTTGTTCAAGTGTATGCCCATTGCCAGTTTCATTTTCATTTCCTTCCATGGCAAAGTGCGTATAAATTTTTTGAGAAGTCCATATCTGTGGCTCTCCTTCTAGGTCGGATAAATGATGATCATGTACTCGAGTTAAGTGCCAAAGAAGCCAGCCGATAGAATTCGTATCTTTCGAAGGCATGGTATTAAGCATTTCAAAAGGCAAATCCTCCAAAACGCGGTGCACTAATTGATTTACCCGGCCTAATCCATCAACTAATAAATCACTGCTTTCCATATAATCCTCCCTTTCATCTCAGTAAAATGTATTAATTTCCACTACCTTGCAGTATAAAAGCTACTAAAATCACCTGATACTCCTTAATTTTTACAATGAGATGTAGCACACGCTATGCTACTATCAAGTAGATATAACATGGCTTCGAAAATCATTAAACATTCAATTGAAATAGCTATCCAGCCTGAGTTCAAATCACTCCTTAAGTCTTCATGGATACGGAACATAGTCAAGCACACGCTTAAAGAAGTAGTTCCGTCAACTGACTATAGCGTCAGCGTTGCAGTGATTGATGATCAAACTATGCGTGATCTGAACTTTCAATTCAGAAATTTTGACGAAACAACCGACGTGCTAGCCTTCGGTAATCATGGTGAATTTGAAATAGACTCTATTTCCTCTAAGGACGTTGAGTTCCCTACAATTCAACCGTGGACACTAACCCTTGGAGAAGTGGTAATTTCCTATCCTCAAGCATTGAAGCAAGCAGAGGAAAACAACGTATCCCTAAACTCAGAGATCACTATGCTTACAGTTCATGGAATCCTTCATCTTCTTGGTTACGATCACCATGATGAAGATCAAAACGATATTATGAAAAAAATGCAGGCATCGATTATTGCTTGCGTTCCCAGCAACGTCGAAGGTGATTCTAGTGACAAGTAACGTACTGTATCGGAAATGGCGTCCTTCAAAATTCTCCAATATTGTCGGGCAGGAACCCATTATCCAAACCTTGACCCAAGCAATCGCTACGAATCGAACCTCACATGCCTATCTACTTTGTGGCCCCCGAGGCACCGGTAAAACTAGCACTGCACGCATCCTAGCAAAAGCATTGAACTGCACGATGCGCCCTCCCGGAATTGGAGATCCTTGTGGAGCATGCCCTAATTGCAGTGCTATCGAAACAGGGAACTTCATTGATGTAATTGAAGTTGATGCCGCTAGCAATCGTAGAATCGAAGAAATGCGTGAATTACGCGAAAAAGTGCGATTTTCCCCTACCGCCGGGAAGTATAAAGTTTACATAATTGATGAAGTGCATCAGCTGACTGATGCGGCATCTGAAGCTTTCTTAAAAACATTAGAGGAGCCTCCTCCACAAACTGTTTTCATCCTTGCTACCACAGAACCTCATAAACTTAGTGCTACTATTCTTTCTCGATGCCAACGTTTCGATTTTCGGAAAATTTCAGGTGCCGATATGGCTAGCCAACTAAAAGAAATAGCAACTCAAGAGGAAGTAGAAATTCCGGCAGAAGTGTTACGAATGATCTCGCAAACTGCGAAAGGTAGCTTACGCGATGGTACCAATGTTCTAGAACAACTTATCACGTCTTATGGAAGCTCCATCCGTGTGGAGAATGCACGTGATTTCCTCGGTATACATGGCGAGGATCGCGCAATAGTCTTCGTAAAGCATTTACTGACTGGAGCGACAACGCAGGCTTTAGAAACAATAAACACTGTATCCTCTGAAGGTTATGACCTTAGAGGGTTTCAGCAAATAATAATAAATATGCTAAGAGCTGCTTTATTAGAGAAAACCGGAATCACCAACGCAATGGACTTCTCCGGCGATATCGCTAGTCAGATTAGCTTTCTTGCAAGTAGCATTCCGCTCCCCAAAATCATGCGTTCTCTCCGCCTATTCAATCAATTCAAGCATGATGACTCTATGCCAGGTCCAATCCTTTTTGAGTTAGCTATCGTAGAGCTTGAAATAGGCTCATCTGAATTGCCTCCCATTTCTCCAGATACATCTACCCCTCAATCTACCGCTAGAATCGTACCCTCTAAGGAACAAATCCCAACCTCTAGCCAGACAATTCCCACTAATCAGACCACTCGACCAAGCACTTCATCTAACTTTAATCACAGGGACATTGCAAATGCTCAAGCTCCTCCATCATTGAGGCCGCCACATACAATGCCTACTACCCGAACTGATACTGAATGGAAAAATTTTGTGAACGCCCTAAGAGTTCGAGTTCCGAAAAAACAATTTGATGTTGCTGCGTTAGTCCGCAGTGCAAAATCGCATGCACTTGATGACTCAATTCTTACAATAACTTTTAGCACGAAATCTAATAGCGAGCGCCTTGAGAAAGAACTCGATCATCCTCCTAGCCGAATTGAAGTAGAAAAAATTCTTGAAGAAATCTACGGAAAGCCAGTTACCTTAAAAATAGAAAGTGCTAATACCACTTCACCAAATCAAATTAAAGGCGAAGATTCTCATTTAGTTCGAACTGCAGTGAATCTGTACCAAGGACATGTTGTATCAAAGAATACCGTCGATATCCATCCAAGCCAGGTGGCAACTGAAGATCAAGCCTATATGCCGGATACAATAGAAAATCCCCCTGAGAGCGAGGACCTTCCTAATGAATAGAAATATGCTAAAACAAGCGCAACAATTACAAGCTAAATTAGCCAAAGTTCAAGAAGATCTTGAGTTCGAAACCGTTGAGGCTACTTCTGGTGGTGGTGCAGTTAAAGTCGTAGCCACCGGTAAACAAACCATTCAAGAGATTATTATTGACGCTGACGCTTTTGATCCAGGGGATATCGAGATTCTGCAAGACATGTTACTTGTAGGCATCAATGATGCAATTGCAAAATCTCAAGAACTTGCAGCTAAAAGAATTGGAGCCCTTACAGGTGGGCTGAATTTACCAGGAATGTAGAATTGAATCATTTTTCCTCGCCCGAAAACACAAATGCCTCGTTGGCCCCTGCTGTCTCTAGGCTTATAGATCAATTTAATAAACTACCTGGTATAGGGCCAAAGACTGCACAACGTATCGCTTATTACTTAATCCGAATGCCTCTACATGAAGCACGTGATCTAGCTGAGATCATTAGTTCCGTAAAAGACAGTATAGTTTTCTGCTCCATATGCCAAAACATCGCAGAGTCCGATCCATGTGCTTTGTGTAGTAACCCATCCAGAGATAATTCGCGCATTTGCGTCGTACAAGAGCCTTTGGATGTGCTTTCGCTTGAAAAAACGGGTGTCTTCAAAGGTCTTTATCATGTCTTAAATGGAGTAATTGATCCGATGAGCAATATCGGTCCTGAAGACTTAAAGATTGCGGAGTTACTCGATCGCATTCACCAGACTACTCCTTTAGAAATTGTTATCGCTACAAACACTACGGTTGAAGGTGAAGCTACTGCTATGTACTTAAGTCGGTTGATTCAGCCTTTAGGGACTCGCGTAACACGATTAGCTCGCGGCTTACCTGCTGGTGGGGATCTTGAATATGCCGATGAGTTAACCTTAACGAGCGCGTTTGAGGGAAGACAAGAGTTCTAATGCACTGCGTCCTTAAATGCAGAGGAAAAAATGTTTGACAATATAGCGGGAAAACTATCTGCAGTATTTGAGCGCCTCGGTAAAAAAGGCCGGATTACTGAAGCTGATATCGAAGAAACCATGCGAGATATCAGGCTGGCACTACTCGAAGCTGATGTCAACTTTAAAGTTGCCCGAGAATTTACAGCTGAAATCCGAACGAAGGCTCTTGGTCTTGATCTATTAAAAGGGATCTCTCCTGGTCAGCAAATCATAAAATTAGTCAATGACGAAATAGTGAATCTATTAGGCTCAGGAAATCATGAACTTCTCACTACTTCGAGCACCCCTAATATAATTATGCTCATTGGCCTGCAAGGCTCTGGCAAAACTACCACCGCAGCAAAGCTCGCCTCCTTCTTGAAAAGTAAAAAGGAAAATCCATTCTTAATCGCAGCAGATTTACGTAGGGCTGCAGCAATTGACCAACTTCAGTTACTTGGCTCCCAAGTAGATATTCCGGTATATAGCGAAAAATCCGAAACTTTTAATACCCTTCAAGTCTGTAAGAACGGAATTACTTTAGCAAAAAAATTAGGCCATCCATGGGTAATTCTAGATACTGGAGGACGACTACAAACCGATGCTGAATTAATGGCAGAGTTACAATCAATCAAAACTGAACTCAAGCCTTCCGATACTTTACTGGTCGTCGATGCAATGACTGGGCAAGATGCGATCAACACAGCTTCAGCATTTAATGAGCAAATAGGCTTAACTGGCTTAATCCTTTCTAAACTAGATGGAGATGCCAGAGGAGGGGCAGCTCTCACAGCAAATCACATCACAGGGGTACCCATCAAATTTGTAGGAACCGGAGAGAAAACTCACGAGCTCGAAGTCTTTCATCCTGAGCGGATGGCTTCTCGGATATTAGGTATGGGGGACGTTGTTAGCCTCGTTGAAAAAGCACAAGAGCAAATCAATTCACAAGAAGCAGCTGAGCTCGAAAGGAAAATACGTAAAGCTCAATTTGACCTTAATGATTTCCTTACTCAATTAGAGCAAGTTCAAAAAATGGGATCTATTAGTTCTATTCTTGATATGCTTCCTGGGGCAGGAAGGATGAAGTCGCAATTGCCGTCAGCTGATGTAAGTGATCAAAGGCTACGCAGGACTAAAGCGATGCTATCTTCAATGACCATGTGGGAAAGGCAACATCCGGACCGTATCAACGGCAGTCGTCGAAGAAGAATTGCCAATGGAAGCGGCATGACTCCAGCCGACTTAAATCAATTACTTAATCAATTCAGGCAGATGCAAAAGATGATGAAACAATTTGCATCTAGTTCCAAACGTGGACTCTCTGGATTCGGGATAAAAGGATTTTAACTATGCTAATCAAGGTGCCCCGTGACTAAACGTATAGGTATTGTAGGAACGCGCTTTACAGAATTGCATAGCGGAAAATGGCTGTCTGAGTTAGAGAAAATCATCAACAGCTTACCTCCCAACACTGAAGTATTTGTTAACGGGGCCCCAGGAACAGATCAGGAAGCAGTCAGGCTTGCTACTGAGCGTGGCTTAAAAACTACTGTCCTTTTTTCAGGAAGCGAATTTGACAATGATCCCAAATTTTTTATGCATCGAAACAGTACTGTTATTGAAAGTACCGACGAAGTTTACGCGATTTGGGATGGCTTAAGTCCAGGAACACAACATGCAATTGCTTTAGCCAAGCGCCTCGGAACTCCCATCCATGTAATCAACGTCTTGAGTGAAGATTGGGAACGATTCAGTTAGCTTAAGAGAATTTGCTCTCGTTTTTCACGAAGTAATGCAAACATATAACTGGTCACTAATCCTCGAAACGGAGCCCAATGCTTTTCCGCAAAAGTACGTACATCCTGTTCAGTAAGCCTCTTTTGCTCAAAGTAGTACTCTCCAATCATTCGCTGTAAAGCTAAATCTCCTGCAGGAAGAGCATCAAACCGCGCTAGTGCCCGAAGTAAAACCCATTCAGCGGTCCAGCGACCAACTCCCCTAATCGCAATCAATCGTTGAATTATTTCTTCATTCGGAAGCCTATTTAGCAAACCGTAATCTAGCTCTCCTTGCATCGCACGTTGAGAAATTTCATAAATATACTCCGCCTTTTTCCCACTTAATTTGAGGAACCTCAAGTCTTCAATACTTCCCTTGCAAACCTCTACCGGTTCAGGGAACACAAAAAGCGTACGTGCTCTTCGAGTAAGAGGAACCCCATACTGACTTATAAACCTTTCTTTAATTACTCTGGCTACAGTTGCAGCAATTTGCTGACCTATAATGGCGTTAACTATTGATTCATAGACTGTCTCTACCCGCGTAAGTCTCAGTCCGCTTAATCCTCCAATTAAAGGATTTAATACTTTGTCCAGTCGAACGAACTCATCAAATGGCATTAGATCATAGTCGCATCCCAGAAATTTGACCGCATCGAAATTTGCTATATCTATCTCATTCAATACGTTGTCAGAAAAAATTTGAATTTCTATAGCTTCCTCTTCGCTTTTTTCAAACCCTTCAAGAATTACAGGCTCCTGACCGATTCTCATTGCGCGCATATAAACGCCGTTTTCGAAAGAGTCTGACCCTGAAATTTTCCGGTAATTTGTTTGAAAGCTCATGGTTCTAAAATAATTAAATGGCTTTGGTGTTGATATCTTTATAGTTGCCTGTGCTTTCACTATTCACCAATTTAATCCTAACGGGGTCTAGACTGAAAGGTTACTTCCATCTACGATACTTTATATGAACAATAAGAACACTCCTTCTTCCGTCGGTGAAATTCTAGGGGAAGCAATAAGCCTATATGCGAAGGCGCCTCTTTTATTTATTTTGGTTTCTTTCTTCCCGGCAATATTCATTAACTCCATCGGACATTTAACACTTCCAGTTACCGAAAGTGTTTACCTTGAAGCGTTTAAAGCTACAGTGATCACCTCTGTTCTCGCAGGATTCCACGCATCTACGTTCTATCTGGTCTGGTGTGCTTCGAGGCAAAAGCCTTTATTGTTACCTTATGTACCTAGTATAGTAATTGCATTCGGCCCTAGACTCTTCCTTGTAGCTCTACTTCTCTCTGCCACTGCATTGCTTATCATTCCTACAGTGTTCGGGATTTTCATCGCAATCTACGCAGGTGTCCGACTCTGCCTCATAAGACCCTTCATAATGATCGAAAGCATGACGCCCTTACAAGCAGCCCGAAGTAGTTGGCATTTAGTCGAAGGGAAATGGCTGCAAACATTTGCGATTCAATTCATCGTACTTGCCTTCAGCGCCATAGTTTTTGCATTTGGTGCCCTAATAGGGTCCTTAAGCGAAAGTGTTTGGCTCGCTCTTTTGCTACAATCTCTTATCCAATCCTTACTAGCTCCACTTGCAGCAGGCGTTGATCTTGCCCTTTTTGATGAATATAAATCTAGCTAAGAATCTAAGAAATCTCGTAATTTTCTAGATCTACTCGGATGCCTTAACTTCCTCAACGCCTTTGCCTCAATTTGGCGAATTCGTTCACGTGTGACACCAAAGTCTCGTCCTACCTCTTCAAGAGTCCTACTTCGACCATCCTCCAAGCCAAATCGCAATTGAAGAACTCTCCTCTCACGATCACTTAAGGATTCAAGCACCTCTTCTACTTGTTCTCTCATTAACTGGAATGTAGCCGCATCTGCAGGCGCAGGAGCACTACTATCCTCAATAAAATCACCTAGGTGTGAATCCTCTTCTTCACCAATAGGGGTCTCTAGGGATACAGGCTCTTGCGAAACCTTCAAAATTTCACGGACTCTCTCTGGGGGAACTTCCATTCCTTCTGCGATTTCTAATGTAGTGGGCTCTCGACCATATTCTTGAACGAGGCGCCGGCTAACTCGCATAAGTTTATTTATAGTCTCAACCATATGCACCGGAATTCTTATTGTTCGCGCCTGGTCGGCAATCGCACGAGTTATAGCCTGCCTGATCCACCAAGTAGCATAAGTTGAGAACTTATATCCTTTCCGGTAGTCAAATTTCTCCACTGCTCTAATTAATCCGATGTTACCCTCTTGGATTAAATCTAGAAGCGACATCCCTCGACCAATATACTTCTTCGCGACACTCACCACTAATCGTAAATTTGCCTCGGCAAGATGCCTCTGCGCTCGAATTCCATCCTGCTTGACTTGATTAAAATGCCTTCTTAATAAAAATTCATTTGACTCAATCCGCTGGCCCATATCAGCATCACGCACAAGATCTTGAAGCTCGCTTATTTCAACATCCGGACCAATCAGATCCAAAATATCTTGTGGCAAAACGTGGCTATTTAATGAAAGCTGTACAACCTCAGGCGCTACTTCCATTGAATCTTGCCCATACCGTTCACCAAGTTGTTCGAGCATGTCAAAATTTATTTCACCATCTACCCCTGATCGCATTTTTTCATTTAGCAACAATTCGCCTATTGTCATTTTTTCGTCAATTGCTAAATACTCAGATATTGCCTCTATCAAATCTCCTTGGTCTTGTAATCTTTCCAACAAAAGCTTTGCAATATCGGCTGAGCTCGCAGGGCGATCGTTAGCCGCTAAAAACTCTTGTTCGCTTTTATCAACGTGCTTAAATGCCGCTAACTGCAATGCTAGCCGTCTTTCGTCCGCAGCAGTTAGAAGCGTAACTCTACCAATTTCTCGCAAGTACATTCGAACGGGATCATCAATCAACTCTGATCCGTCTAGCTCCTCTGTTTGTGCGTCTTCAGCTGCTTCAGCTGCTTCCTCTTCAGTAGCTTGAATGTCTTCATTATCAGGCTCTTCGATACCACCGCCGGCAATGGCAGCAGCCAGTGTAGCAATAGCCTCAGATGGGTTTATTTCATCGAGCGCCTCTTCCTCCTCGTCATTTCCTAATTCAGCTTCAGGCACTGCTGCTACTACCTTTGCCTTCTTCTCTTTTCGTACTTTGGGGCCGGTAGACGATTCCTTTAAAGCATTTTGGAGGTTTTCACCATCCGTCCCTGTTTCCTCTGTGTTTGCCGATCGGGACTGCTTGTTCTTTGCGGTTCCAGTTCTTGTTGCCACGTTTACCTCATAAATTTACAAAATTGAGAATTAATTTGAATTGCTGACAAATAATTCACGGAGGCGCTCATTTGTTGCCAAAGCTTGCTTGCTTACGTTTTCAATGTACGCAGAGGACTCCGGAGTTTCACTTCCTTCTTGCTCCAACGCCGCACCTTCTAGTGACTTTAATCCTCGAAGATACCTTTCCTCTAATCGCCGCAGGCATGCCATCCAGTCTTCATCACGCAATTTTTTATCTGACGGAGGCAATTCTTTCAAAAGCAATTGCTCCCATCTTTCCTTAAATTGCTCATCTAGTTGATCATGCGCCTCTTCTATTGTACTCCCCGTGTGAAGAGCACTCAATATTGCTCGATTTGCTGCATCTCCCAAATATTCTACTTTCAGCTCTACTCTGTTCCCCCAAAGGTCTTCATTCTGCAAAATTAAAATGAGAGCTCTTTGTTCTAAAGGATCTTGAGTAGCAGCAGTGAATACGGAGTCTACCTTTGGTGCCTCCTTGCTCTTTGCTTTATATCTATTCTGAGATGAATAAGAGTGTTGTTTCCTGCTCAGATTTCCAGCAATCATTTGTAATTGACCCCTAGCTATCCCGGTTTCATTACTTAATTTTTGCAGGTACCTGTCTTGCTCGTTCCAATCCTGTACTGAAAAAATCAAAGGCAAGGTCTGTTCAACTAATTCTGATTTTCCTTGGGCCGAAGACAGATCTAATTTTTTAGCCTGTGTCTCTATAAGAAAATCAATTGCGGAAACTGCATTCGCTAGAATCCGGTGCCACTTTGATATATCTGTCCGAATCAACTCATCTGGATCTTTCCCTGACGTAACTAATGCAATTCTAAGCACCGATAAATCGCTAGGTCGATTGCGGACGTTTGATCGAGATGAATTCAAACCTACAAGATCCCCCACTAATTTCCATGAAGCATTCAAGCTTCGGAGCATCGCCTCCTGTCCGGCTGTATCTGCATCTAGCGCAAGAATAATTTTTTTCGCTTTTGCCCGAAGTAAAATTATTTGTTGCTCAGTTAAAGCTGTTCCCATCGAAGCCACAACATTAAAATTCCCGTATTCATGAGCAGTAATAACATCCATGTAACCCTCAACAACTACGGCAGTGCCTTCTAACGAAATGGAATCCTTAGCTCGATCTAACCCATATAGTAATTGCCCTTTATCAAACACTTCCGTCTTCGGGGTATTTATATATTTAGGGTTTGATCCATCCAATGATCGTCCTGAAAAACCCAAAATATTGCCCCGGATATCACGAAGAGGGAACATCAAGCGCCCATGAAACATATCACGAACCGCGCCCTGATCAGATACGTGAACTAATCCAGATTTAAGTATTAATTCTTCTGGGTAATCTAGTGCCTTTAAATGTTTCCAAAGCTCCTCTCCAGAACTTGGGGAATAACCAATGCCAAAATTAGCAATAGCCTCCGCCGATAAATGCCTCTCCTCAGCATACGCACGTGCATGTGATCCTCGGTCTGCAATAAAGGAATCTGTAAAAAATTTCTGCGCCACTCGATTTAGAACATACAAAGGTGGGATTTCATTACTCGTGGACCGAGTTTCTAATTGAATTCCTGTCTTATCTGCCAATCGTGTTAAGGCGTCGAAAAAATTAAGACCCTCCTTTTTCATAAAAAACTCAAATACATCCCCTCCTGTCGCACACGCACCAAAACATCGCCACGTTTGCCTTTCAGGAAACACTACAAACGAAGGGGTGCGTTCATTATGGAACGGACAGGGGGCATGGAAATTCCTACCTGATCGCTTGAGCTCAGGTATGTATTCCATAACAAAATCAACTATATCAATTTTGGCTTTTATCTCTTCTGGAGCACCCATAGGATCATTTTAGACTATATGTACAGGTGCAAACGCAAGAGGCAATTGGTTAATTATTTTCTCTATACTCTGCCAAGGAATACATCTGATGTTATACCAGGCTTCAATCCTTCCACAGTATAAATCGCAAACTGATCCGTCATGCCAGCAATATAATCCACTATTGCTCTCCCTACATTATCGTCCTCTTGAAAAAATCTTTCTGGAATTTCTTGAGAATTCCTATGAAAATACTCATAAAGAAATTCAATTATCTCTCGCGCTTTTTCTCCTTCAGCTCCGTCTCCCGCAGGCATGTAAACACGGTCAAACATAAATTCCCTAAGGCTGGTGACCACCCCTGTCACTTCCGGACTCATCGAAAGAATTGGGTTTCTGCTTAGCTTCTCGACAGAGGAAGTAGCTTCGTTGTAGGAATTTGCCACTACGTCATTGACCATAGTATCTACTCGCTGTGAGTGGCGTGTTCCTAAAATTTCCCTTGCTTCTACAGGTAAATCAGATTCATCTAGAACTCTAGCACGAATCGCATCCCCAATGTCATGGGCGAGATACGCAATGGCGTCTGAGATCCGGACAATCTGAGCTTCTAAAGTTAACAACCCCAATTCCGAAGCGCTCATAAAATTACCCCTTGGCTTTGAATGATGCAAAATTGCCTGCCTTGTCTCATACGTCAAATTTAAGCCTTTTCCATTTTTTTCAAGAGTGTCTATGGTTCGTAAACTTTGTTCATTATGCCGAAATCCTCCAGGGTGGATCGCATCCAGTACTTGTTCTCCTACATGCCCGAAAGGAGTATGGCCCACGTCGTGTCCAAGAGCGGCAGCCTCTGCCAGATCTTCATTTAAGCCTAGTGATCGCGCAATAGTCCTTGCTATCTGGGTGACTTCAAGTGTGTGCGTTAATCTGGTGACGAAATGATCGCCTACTGGAGCGATAAAAACTTGCGTCTTATGCTTCATTCGCCTAAATGCGTTAGTGTGTATGACCCGATCCCGATCTCTTTGGAATTCAGTCCTTAGTTTATCCTTGGGCTCGACAATTTTACGTCCCTTTGTATGAGCGCTAAAACTAGCATTAGGAGAAAGCATCTCTAATTCACGCCGCTCCAGAATTTCGCGCACTACTAGCTGCTTATCGCTAGAATCAGGCACGGATCTCTTCACGCATGAATTTCAAATACGAAATTGCAATTAATAAAACAACCATCGCAAGCAACGCCACAATATGAGGCCACACCAATTGCAAACTCTGAACAGAAGAAACTGGCGTAGATAGAAGACCAGACAACCTACTTTGCTCTATTGAAAAAAAATTAAGCGCTCTGCCGCCCATAGGATCTAAAAGAATTGTTGTCGCTTCTGAAAATAAACCAGAAGGTGAAATCCTGTTAACCCAAGATTCAATCGTCAAATGTTTAATCGCATCAGCCGATACTTTTATGTCAGGAACGATTCGGTCTGCTATTACGCCTCCGAATAAATTTACTAAAAACCCCAACGTAAACCATGCTCCTATTGATGCTAAGGCCGAAGTAACGGTATTCCTAAATAAAACCGATGCGGTAATAGAAAGCGCAAGCCAAAAAGATAAGTACATCATAGTAACCGCATAAAAGCCTATTAACCGTATTACTTCTTCGCCATTAGGCGGAATTCCCAGCCGAAACATTGTTACGCCAATCACAACAATCATCACGCTTGCAACAATGAATCCAAGCGTCACTGCAGCCGCAATTAATTTTGCATTAAATACGCTATCTCGGTAAATTGGTTGAGCAAGTAGACGTGAAAGAGTTCCTTGGGTTCGTTCTCCATTAATCGAATCAAATCCAAGCGCAATACCGATAATTGGTCCAAAAAAGCTTACAAAGGAGAGTAAGGAAATTGGCACGCCAGCGTTAGTTGCAAACACTTCAAGAAAAATAAAGGTCCGGCCTTGGTCAATCAGCTTAGAAACGTCAACAAACACGCCCCATAGTAACCCAATACTCACTAATCCAAGGAGAAGAATAAACCTTCGCCGACCGAAATGATCTGCCAGTTCTTTCCAAAACAAAGCTTTCATGTGGACGCCTCTTGAAAATACTTCAAATAGATCTCTTGCAAAGAATTTCCCTGCGCCTGCAATTCGAGAAGGCGGCTCCCAGAACTAACCACCGCTTGAGCAATATCCGCCCTAACATCCGTAACACTCTTTACAAGCAAATGTTTGCCTTTTCCCGTCACATTCTTAACATGAGGCATCGCTCTAATCTGTTGCCTTAAAGAAGGAACGGCACTTTCTGTTTCTACTGAAATTTCATACTCGCTATCATCAGTAGGATTCACTAATTCCGTCACTTTTCCTTCTAATACCAACTGGCCATAGGACATGATTCCTACGCGATTGCAAATTCTCTGAACTTCATGCAATTGGTGGGACGACAGGAATATAGTTATCTTCAATTGCCGGCTCAACCGCTCTATCAATTCAAGTAACCATTGGATCCCTGCAGGGTCTAATCCCAAGGTAGGGTCGTCTAAAATAACTATTTTAGGATCTTTAATCAATACGTCCGCAATTCCAAGTCTTTGCTTCATGCCTCTAGAATATTGACTCACCGGTTGATCTTTAGAATTGCGCAATTCAACCATGTCCAATAAATCAAGACTTCTACGATGCGCTTCTTCAGGATTAATTCCATTCAATTCTGCTGTGAATAGTAAATTTTCAAGGCCCGTAAGATCCCCATAAAAGCCAACTGTTTCAGGGAGATAGCCAACTATGCGCTTCACCGCAATGGGATCTCTAGCCGGATCCTTGCCCCACACGCGTATACTCCCCCCCGTCGGCTCCGTATACCCAAGCATCATTAAAATCGTAGTACTTTTACCTGATCCATTAGGACCAAGAAATCCATAAACCTCGCCCTCCTTTATGGACAGGTTGATACCACTCACAGCTTGAATCTGACCGTAAGCCTTACTTAGGTTATTGGCCTCGATTACGACTTCACTCATCTACGGCCAATCCTCCAGTACAAACCTGCAAGTCCGCCAATTACTACTACCACCAAAAGGATACCCAGCCAGCCCCATATGGTGGATTGCGCAACAGTAACCCTAATTTCTAAATAATCTGAAGTATCTGGATGGATAGTTCTCAACGTAATCAAATAGTCCCCAGGAATAGCATCTTTCCCCGGAGTAATTGATATGGGTACGTCTATCATATTAGCTGCCGGTAAAGAAGCGACCTCAGTTATCTCAAAATCCACTTCCCAGCCTTGAGGTGCATCGGCTAAAAGGGAAAGATTAGTCAATTCCCCAGTTCCTATATTAGTAATCCGTAATTTAGTTAATGCTTGCTCTCCTGCAACAGCGTCCACATTTAGTAGTCCTGTATCAGTACTAGTAATTATTTCCCCTTGTCCTTTTAAGGTGATCTGTAACAACGTAGTTGCTTCAAATCCGGCATCATCAGAAATTTTTACAGGAATAAAATAATCACCTGGTTCTGTATTACTTGGAGGCTTAACCTTTACGTCTACGCGTTCTGATAGTGCATCCGAAACGCTAATTGACGCAATCAAGCGATCGCCTCCAAAAGAAGGGGCATATGAGATTTGCCAACCAGTTAACGCCTGAGCATTCGCATTAACTGCTTCCCCTTCAAGTTTAAAAGATGAATCTGCACCAGTATCATTTACAATTACGATTTCAAATTCAAATTCACTGGTGACTGAGCCTGTCAAAACTGGAAAGGTAGAACTGACTGAAACTCCAGTATCTGTGCTAGCAGGAGGCGAAGGCACTATAACTGTATATTTTGCGTTGTCATACTTTATTTTTCCGTCAGGTGAAACCACCTCCACTTGAAAAGAATACTTGCCGGGATCAGGGCGTTGATCCGGAAGGTCAATCCTCAGCCTTAAGCTCTGGCTCGGCATGTTTTTACTTTTAGGCGGCTCTACGACTATCTCATTTACTTTTAGGTCAAAAAACCTATCCCAAATTGCAACATCCCAATCTTTGGGAATTTCTGCCACGTTCAGCCTGACAGTTCTACTGCTATCAATAATATCTAAGGATTTAGTTGCTTCACTCAAATTGTAGAGATCAATGACCAGGTCAGCCCTTACTTCTCTTGATCCCATTTCAAATGACCGTACGGGAGAATCCATCTTGATGTTATTTTCATCCACTACTGTGTAATTTATTTTTTTTGCATACGCATTAGCAGAAAATGCAGTGAACAAAAGTACACAAGCTAGTGTAATTACTATAAAACGGCTTTTCATTGTCACGTTGCCTCCTATCCGGCTTATTTTACTTGTTTTTCAAAATCTTTGGCTTGTTCCCACAATACGAGTTTTTGCTCAGATGTAAGCTCAGTAAATTTTATATTTTTTTCGCGCGCATAGACTTCAATACTGCTAAACCTGGAAAAGAACCGACTGTTTGCAGATCTTAGTGCTAATTCAGGGTCAATGTTCTTTTCATGAGCCACGCCAACTAAAGCTAGCAAAATATCACCAAACTCCTCTATTTCGCGCACAGAGGATTCTGCTTTTTCAAATTCTTCAATCTCTTCCGATACTTTCTGAAAAGCATCTTCAATCTTGTCCCATTGAAACCCTGCTCTACGTGCGCGTCCAATTACAGAATATGCATACGCCAAAGCTGGCATGGCAGTTGAAACACCTGAAAGCATCGATTTGTTTTGCTCTCCTTTTGCCTTACGTTCCTTGGCTTTCAATTCTTCCCATTGACCCAAGACCTCGCTCGCCGTGCCTACCGGTTGTTCTCCAAAAACATGAGGATGCCTACGTACTAACTTTTCATTCAATTTCCTTATGACCTG
>CEOQ01067313.1_pt1 | contig 20096 bp, 21 predicted proteins | sample 361351 | NCBI WGS metagenome assembly CEOQ01 (sample SAMEA2619907, study PRJEB7988) | marine metagenome | biome: marine biome (ENVO:00000447); feature: deep chlorophyll maximum layer (ENVO:xxxxxxxx); material: "saline water (ENVO:00002010), including plankton (ENVO:xxxxxxxx)" | depth 60 m | reverse complement strand
ATTCTTGTAGGAGATGCACTGCAAGCACTCGCATTTCAATGTTTGGCTGAACAGAACAACGCACTCTCAGCAGAAACTAAATTACTCATGACGACTATGTTGGCAGAAGCAGCTGGAGCTTTCGGAATGACCGCTGGTCAGACATTAGATCTTGAAGCAAGCGGTACTCGCGTGGAATTGAATGAACTGGAAACTTTACATCGCCTAAAAACCGGCTCGTTGATTAAGGCCAGTGTGAGAATGGGGGCGCTATGTAATCCGCAATGTAATGAAGCGCAGTTATATGCTCTAGAGCAATATGCTGACAATATAGGCCTCGCATTTCAGGTGCAGGACGACATTCTGGATGAAATTGGCGACACCGATACACTCGGTAAGCCACAAGGCTCAGATAGAGCTCAGACTAAACCCACCTATGTCAGTTTGCTGGGCCTGGGTAACGCTAAAACTAAAGCGGCTGAACTAGCCAATAATGCCATCCTAGCAATCGAAGGAATTTCTACATCTGGTAATAGTCTGCGGGATTTAGCAAACTATATTGTGAACCGAATTCATTGATTGACGGGAGCTGCAGGCTGATTTACTGTACGCGGCCTGTTGCCCGATTAATTTAAAAACTGGCGCAGCTAGAGTTGAAATACACTGATGTTAGACGAAATTCCATTAACGCGACCGGATATCCCTCTATTAGACCAGATCCAAAGCCCCGCAGATCTTAAAGAACTTGAAATAGACCAGCTAGAGGCCCTCGCGGAAGAGCTGCGGTTATTTCTGCTTTATTCTGTTGGTCAGACTGGTGGACATTTTGGCGCCGGACTGGGGGTCGTCGAACTCACTATTGCCTTGCATTACGTATTTAACACACCTAAAGATCGCCTTATTTGGGACGTTGGCCACCAGGCCTATCCCCACAAGATTTTAACTGGCCGGCGTGAAGAAATGCTTACAATGCGTCAGGCTGGGGGTCTTGCCGCTTTTCCTAATCGTGAGGAGAGTGAATATGACCAATTTGGTGTGGGTCATTCCAGTACTTCAATCAGTGCAATTCTCGGAATGACGATTGCCGCTCGTATGCAGAATCAAGATCGCCATAACATCGCTGTGATAGGTGACGGCGCCATGACGGCAGGCATGGCCTTCGAAGCTTTAAATCACGCCGGGCATTTAGATGACAATGTTTTGGTCATCCTTAACGATAACAATATGTCTATCTCCAACAACATTGGCGGCTTATCCAGTTACTTTGCTCGCATGTGGGCAAGCAAGCCCTACAATTTTTTACGCACAGGATCAAAAAGAGTCCTCGCTAAAATTCCTAAGGCCCTAAGTACAGCTCACCGAGCAGAAGAATACATGAAAGGTATGGTTTCTCCAGGGACGTTGTTTGAAGAAATCGGTTTTAATTACATCGGCCTAATTGACGGGCACGATGTAACGGGCTTGGTGGAAATTCTTAAAAACATTAAAACGCTGCGCGGTCCGCAACTACTGCATATAGTTACCCAAAAAGGCAAAGGGTACTCCAAATCTGAAAACGATCCATTCGGTATGCATGCCTTGGGTAAGATTGAAGCTAATGCCAGTGAAACGGAGGCGAAAATTACTCCAGCTAACGCTATCCCGACTTACTCGCAAGTATTTGGATCATGGATCTGTGACTTAGCCGCAATTGATGACAAAGTGGTCGGAATTACCCCCGCTATGGGTGAAGGCTCTGGTATGAAAAAGTTTGCCCAACAATACCCAGAGAAATTTCATGACGTCGCCATAGCTGAACAGCATGCTGTTACTTTTGCCGCGGGAATGGCCTGCGATGGAATTAAACCAATCGTCGCCATTTATTCAACCTTTCTGCAACGAGCCTATGATCAGTTGATTCACGATGTGGCACTACAGAATTTGAATGTTTTGTTCGCGGTAGACAGAGCTGGTTTGGTGGGCGAAGATGGACCAACCCATGCAGGTAGTTTCGATCTGACTTATCTGCGTTGCATTCCGAATATGTTAGTGATGGCCCCTAGTGATGAGAATGAAACCTATAAGTTACTTTCCACTGGTTACGCTTACAACGGACCCGCAGCCGTGCGCTATCCGAGAGGTAAAGGGCCTGGCGTAACAATTGAGAAGCATCTGAAAGCAGTTGAAATCGGTAAGGGCGTAATTCGGAGAAAAGGTCGTTCAATCGTCATCCTGGCGTTTGGCAGTATGGTTATACCGGCACTGGAATGTGCTGACAGAATTAATGCAACAGTTGCGGACATGCGCTTCGTTAAACCTATAGACGAAGAATTGATTGGGGACATGGCAACTTCACATCAGTTGATTGTAACTATCGAAGAAAACACAGTGATGGGTGGTGCTGGTTCGGCAGTTAATGAATTTTTACTCAGCGCAAACTATCAAATCCCAATTCTAAATCTTGGACTACCGGACAAATTTCTTGAACATGGCAAAGTTACAGAGATGCTATCCAATGTCGATCTCGATGCTGGAAGCATAACCAATGCGATCAAGAAGAAGTTAAAAGATTGTAAAATTCAATCTGAAGCAATCTAAACACAACCACTGCTTTCTTTCTTGATTGACTGATTCCAGTTTGACGCATAAACTCATTGCCGTTCCTTTCAGGAATATAAACATTAGGCGTAATTCATTCTACTAACACAATGACTTGAAATTACTGGGAAGTTGGTGCGATTCCAACACTGCCCCCGCAACGGTGATTCGAATCTAGAATTCGGTAAGTCCGATACCAAAACTAATGTTTGCTACATATTGATGCAGCGGAGGGCTACATCAGTGGTAGAGCTAATCTTCTTAACTCTTCTACTTTTCCCCCCACATCATTCATGTAGTCATGATCAATCGCTCTATATCATGACTGGATAAAACGCAGCTATTGAAAATAGGAAGACTAAATGTCAAACGATAAAGAGAGAAATACGCGCCATAAGAAGGCGATGCAACGGAAAAAAGAGCATGTCGATAAACGCATCGCTGAAGCGACTGAAGATAAAGGACTATTAGTAGTCCTAACCGGAAATGGCAAAGGTAAAAGTTCTTCTGCCTTTGGAATGCTGGCGCGAAGTGTCGGTCATGGTCTTCGCTGTGGCGTGGTCCAATTTATCAAAGGATTATGGGATTGCGGTGAACAGAAATTATTTGAACAGAATCCTCTCGTTGAGTTTCATGTTATGAAAACCGGTTTTACTTGGGAAACCCAAGATCGGGAAAAGGATATAGCGGCTGCCGAAAAGACTTGGGAAAAAGCTGCAGCAATATTGGTTAACGAACAAATCAACCTGGTCATACTTGATGAACTCACCTACATGCTCACTTATGGCTATTTAGATAAAGATATGGTGCTTAAAGCGCTGAAGAATAGACCAGCCAACCAGCATATAGTGATAACCGGCCGAAATGCTTCCAAAGAATTAGTAAAGCTAGCGGACACCGTAAGCGAAGTTGCAGATATCAAACATGCCTTCAATGCAGGGATTAGAGTTCAAAAAGGAATAGACTATTGAAACTTCAAGGAAATATTACACTCGCATTTTTATTGAGCCTATTCTTAATTCAAAGAGCGTTTGCTGCTATTGAGTTAACTGATGATGATGATTTTGTCGTTCGCCTTGATCGCCCTGCTTCACGAATAATTAGTCTCGCTCCTTCTTTAACAGAATTGGTCTTCGCCGCAGGGGCTGGCGAGAAACTCGTCGGCGTAGTTGAGTATAGTGATTTCCCGCCAGAAGTTACTGCCCTGCCGATAGTGGGTCGCTATGATCTATTAGACCTGGAACGAATTCTTGAATTAGAGCCCGATTTGATAGTTGCATGGCAAAGCGGCAATCCACGGGCCTCGGTTGCTAGATTAAGAGAGCTCGGCCTTACGATTTACACGGCTGAACCAAAAAAACTCGAAACAATAGCTGCACATATTAAAAAACTCTCAATGTTGGCCGGAACAGAATCTGAAGCAGCCGGCGCGATAGAATTATTTGAAAAAACTTATGAAAAATTACGTAATCAATTCAGCTATAAATCGTCAGTGAGAACTTTCTATCAAATTTGGGATGTGCCATTGATGACTTCTGGTGGTAATGAACTTATTAATGACATCATCAATTTGTGTGGCGGCCAAAATATCTTTTCAGATCTTAAGTTGCTTGCGCCAAAAGTCAGTATTGAGGCGGTACTTGTTCGAAATCCAGAAGTAATTATCGCCAGCGGCATGGATATAGATCGACCAGAATGGCTTGATGATTGGAAACAGTGGCCAGGTCTTACCGCAGTGCAAAAGGATAATTTGTATTTCATTCCACCTGAATTGCTACAGCGACATACACCCCGGGCATTGTTAGGTGCGCAACAAATGTGTGAACATATCGATCGTGCCCGTCAAACCTTGTAAATAATTATTCTGCGCTTGCACCGTGTTCTGCTCCATTATGCAGAATTAAACTGGCATTGGTTTTTCCATCCTGCATAACAAGCTTAACACGACTGAAACAGGCAAAAGGAATGTGTAAGGGATAGCTTCGATTAAAGGGCATACCTAGCACAAAAGGCAACACCACTCGTAAAACTCCTCCATGCGTTACTACTAATACATGGCTACCATCATCTTTCGAACTAAGTTCTTCTAAAGCACTTAATACCCTGTCTTTGAAATCTAAATAGTTCTCACCGTTAGGAGGCGCCAATGCCGATAAATCCTCCCGAAATTTTTTAAACTGGTCAGCAGCTATTTCTCGCCACTCGCTAACTAGCATGCCATCCCAATCACCATAGTCAATTTCCTGCCACTGATCCGCCACAGTGATCGGTATCTTTATATTTGCCGCCACTTGTTCAGCAAATTCCCGACAGCGTTTTAAAGGTGAACTTATTATCTCTGACCAATTCGGTGTAATTTCACCGGGAGCATGTTGTGATGATAGTCCGGTCGCTTTCTGCATTTGAGTCCAGCCTCGAGCTGTTAATGCAGGATCTACTCTGCCACGAAGTATGTCTCCACCATGAGTCTCTCCATGTCGAATAAAATCAACAGTAATTGTTTTGATTGAGGCAGACACAGTAAATAGTGCTACTTCATATGACCGAGTTTATCGACCTTTACGGCCAGATAACTTTTATTATGAGGATTGGCTTCTGTGTGCAAAGGAACGATTTCAGAAACTTCGATACCCATATCTTTTAGCGCATCAATCTTACGGGGGTTATTAGTCATCAATTGCAGCTTGGTGATTTGAAAATGATCAAACATCGGTTTGCAAATTTGGTATTCACGGCTATCAGGGTCGAAACCTAACTGAACATTGGCTTCCACAGTGTCTGCTCCGGAATCCTGTAGAGAATAAGCCTTAATTTTATTTAATAGTCCGATTCCTCTTCCTTCCTGACGCAAATACAGAATAATTCCGCGACCAGCTTTGCTGACACTTTCCATTGCTGCTTGTAATTGTGGGCCGCAATCACAGCGTAAGCTAAACAAACAATCACCCGTCAGGCATTCCGAATGAATTCGACACAGCATAGGCTTATCATCGCCTATGTCGCCATAAGTCAAGGCGACATGCTCCTTGCCGGTTTCATGCTCTTCAAAACCATGAATGGTGAATTGTCCCCAGCGGGTGGGAAGTGCGGCAGATGCTACAAATTCAACGGACAAACTACTTTCCTCGGCTTCAATACCCCTTGTAGCCGCAAGCTAAACAAACAAAACTACCAGGGCCTGGATACACAGGGTGGCCATTATACCTGCTAATACGTCATCAAGCATGATTCCGATCCCCCCATGTATATGTTTATCTACTACCCTGATTGGCCAGGGTTTAAGTATGTCGAGAGCACGAAAAATACCGAAGCCAAGTAAGATCCAAACCCAGCCAGTTGGTGCCAGAAACATTGTAATCCAGTAACCCACCATTTCATCCCAGACAACACCACCATGGTCGTGAATCTCTAATTCCTCTGAAGATTTTCCGCATATCCATATTCCTAATCCGAAACTCACTAATACCACTGCACTATAAATCCACCAGTTGGTATGTACTAAGAGCATGTAGATTGGGACTGCTACAAGCGTCCCAACAGTCCCAGGAGCCTTTGGCGCCAGCCCCGCACCAAAACCAAAAGCGAAAAAAAGGACTGGACTTGTAAAAACTTTTTCCCTGAGATCAGACACTTTGCATCAATCCTTAAAATGACTGTAGGCGTTACTTTGTAACGCGATCTCCTCATTCGATTCAGATATACACACTATCTCTGGATTCTCCGTAATTTCTCCGATACAGCTTACCCTGGTTCCCGATTCTTTTGCTGCAGCCAGGAATGCTCTTCGATTGTGCGGTGATACTGTGACGCAAAGCTCATAGTCATCACCACCATAAAGTGCGGCGCGCAACAGATTCTCTGAAGATACACAGCAACTCGCTGAATCAGAAGTTGGGATATCTGCAGTATTAAAAGTGGCTCCAACATTACTCTTTTCACAAATGTGGCCAAGGTCACCAACTAGCCCATCAGAAATATCTATAGCGCTTGTGATAAAGGAAGCGCATTGCAGGGCAAATTCTATTCTAGGCTCTGGCTGAAAGTAAGCCGCATCAAAATAAGACGTACACTTTGCAGCAGGCTGATCTTTTTCTAACTGGAATGAGTCACCAAGATGAGAAGGCAAACCCATACTGGCCAAAGCTATGGCTCCGTCGCCTAGGCAACCCGTAACAAAAATTAAGTCACCTGCTTTAGCGCCATATCTAAATAAAGCATTGCCAGATTTGGTAGTTCCATGAACTTGAATTGCAATAGTTGTCGGCCCTTTGCTTAGATCTCCTCCAACAAGTGCAATATTGAATCGTTTCGCAACCTTCGCTAGACCCTGACTAAATTGTAGGAGCCAAGGTTCCGAAACTTCCGCTAATACTAACCCCAGTGTGAAACAGAGCGGCTTGGCTCCCATTGCTGCTAAATCACTTAGATTCACTGTCAGCGCTCTGCTGGCGATTTTCTTTGGGTCAGCATTCGCAGGGTAATGTATTGATTCAACCAGAACATCGGTTGATATTACTAAATGATCTTCAACACCGAGATTTAGAAGAGCACCATCGTCACCTATACCTACTAATACTTCCTCTCGACTTAGCGTGAACTCCGCTAAGTCAAAGTATTTTTTAATAATCTCAAATTCGGAAAGACTCATAACGAGTTATCAACTGAAATTTATAAGGTTACTTAGCTGACAATTCAATAGGACGTAATTCGGCGACTATTTTGTCAAGTACACCATTTATATACTTATGGCTATCGGTCGCTCCAAAAACCTTTGCTAACTCAATGCATTCGTTAATTACAACTTTGTAAGGTACATCGATACGATGAGCGAGCTCAAATGTACCTAAATAAAGTAAAGCCTTCTCGATTGGATCAAGCGCATCTGGCTTGCGATCCAGAACTGGAATAAGGTGTTCGTCTAAGTCATCAACAATTTTAGGTATTTCGATAAACACTTCATCGAAGTAATCCCAATCGAAATTACCTTCGTTTTCTTCATGGAATTGCTGAGCAATTAATCTTGGGTTAGTTTCCGCTAATAACCATTGATATAGAGCCTGCAATATAAGCTGACGGGCTTTGCGGCGTTGTGCTAAAGGGATTTTTTTCCGAGAACTGCGATTAGATTTTTTCGTCGTCGCAGCATTATTGGCCGTCACTTAACTCTCCAATTGGCGAGTTAAGGAAAGCATTTCGATGGCTGTTAGTGCAGCTTCTGCACCTTTATTCCCGGCTTTGGTTCCGGCACGCTCTATTGCCTGCTCGATGGTATCTACGGTTAGCACACCAAAGGCTACAGAAATGCCACTGTTAAGACTTACCTGACTTAAGCCCTTTACGCATTCGCCCGCAACGTATTCGAAATGTGGCGTGCCACCGCGAATCACAGCACCAAGGGCAATGACAGCATCATAGGAATCACTCTCTGTCATTTTCTTAACAATTAATGGAAGTTCATAAGAACCAGGGACTTTTACGATAGTTATATCACGATCTTGTACACCATGCTTGCGCAGCGCATCCAAAGCCCCATCGAGTAAGCGGTCGACTATAAAACTATTAAAACGCGCAACGGCAATTCCATACCTAGCGGTTGCGTTTGTATAATTACCTTCAATGGTTTTAATCGTACTCATACTATTGTCCTGGCAATAAGTGTTTTATCTCTTGCCCCACTGTTACTTTTTAAATTTAACAAATTCTTCGACTTCCAAATCGAATCCGGAGATCGCATTAAATCGAGCCGGGTAGCTTAACAAGCGCATCTTGCCAACGCCAATATCTCTTAAGATTTGGGATCCCGTTCCTATGGTCAAATCGTTACGGGGAACACTGGAAGGCGCGGCTTTAGGGTGTTTAGCCAAAGCCGATGCTAGATTATTCTCCAAGCTCTGCCCATAGTCATTTCCTGATAGTAACACGGCCACGCCAGTACCTTCTTTACTGATCTGTTCCAATGCACTACTAAATGACCAACTGGTTCGATCTACGTTAAAAGTTTCACATACATCTCTTAAAGTGTTTGGTATATGAACCCTCACTAAAACAGGCTCATCATTTTTTATGTCACCTTTAACGTAAGCAAGGTGCAAACTTCCGCTTATAGAATCTTTATAAGTATGTACAATAAATTCGCCGTATTGTGTTTGTAGATGATTTTTTTCTGTTCGCGTAACTGTACGTTCGTTGGCAATTCGATAGTGAATTAGATCGACAATGGTTCCAATTTTAATACCATGTTTTTTCGCGAATACTTCGAGATCTTGGCGGCGCGCCATCGAACCATCTTCATTCATAATTTCAACGATCGCAGCCGCAGGTAAATGTCCCGCGAGTCGAGCTAGATCACATCCTGCTTCAGTATGTCCAGCTCTGCGGAGCACGCCACCTGGCTGTGCCATAATTGGAAAGATGTGTCCTGGTTGAATAATGTCTCCAGGATCACTATCTCTTGATACCGCAACTTGAATAGTCCGAGCTCTATCAGCAGCAGAGATACCTGTAGTTACTCCAGTTGCTGCTTCTATAGAAACAGTAAAGTTAGTGTTATAAGGCGTATCGTTTTTATTAACCATTAAAGGCAAATTCAAAAATTCGCAGCGCTCTTTCTCCAAAGTTAGACAGATTAGTCCTCTGGCATTTGTTGCCATAAAGTTTATGTCTTCCGTGCGTACACACTCGGCCGCAATAATAAGATCTCCTTCATTTTCTCTATCTTCATCATCCATCAAGATAACCATCTTACCTTGACGGATATCGTAGATAATTTCCTCTATTGAATTAAGTTCCATGTCCACTGCTGAATTAATCGAAACCGTGTGCTTTCAAAAATTGTCTATCTAAAAGTTTTGGAATCGCCGCTTCGTCTCCCCGCATTAGACGCTCTAAGTAGCGAGCCACTAAGTCAACTTCGAGATTCACTTTTTGATTGATTTGATAATTCCCAATAATTGTCGCTATTTGGGTATGAGGAATAACGTTTATCATAAATTGATTCGCATTTACTTCATTAACCGTAAGACTCGCGCCATCTATACATATAGAGCCTTTAGCAGCTATATATTTTGTTAACTCATTAGGAGCTGAAAATACAAGCCTTAAACTTTGCCCTTCAGGTTGCGAACTAACTAATATACCGACACCATCGACATGGCCGCTAACTATGTGCCCACCGAATCTGCTAGTTGCAAGCATAGCCTTTTCCAGATTTACTTTGGCTCCTTCTCCAAGCTCACCTAGTACCGTACAGCGCATCGATTCGTTAGATACATCTGCTGCAAAACTTTGCTCATCTCTTTCAACCACAGTTAAACAACAGCCATTAACCGCTATGCTATCGCCAACAGAAACATCGGTTAGCTCTAAGCCAAGAGAGTTAATAGTCAGGCGCCATTCCTCCTGAATCTTTTCAAGATTCTTAATGATGCCTATTGCTTCTATTATTCCAGTGAACATGATTTAACTTTCTAATTCGGTTTGGACAAAACTGCCTTAATATCCTTGCCAATTTCGGCAACTTCCTTAATCTCCAATTGCGTCGCTTGTGCTAACGAAGATAATCCCGAGATTTCAAGAAGAGGTTTAGCATCGCTACCAAGAATCTTCGGGGCGACATATACAATTAGCTCATCTACTAAATTCTTTTCGATGAAGCTGCCGCTTAGTGTGGGTCCGGCTTCGACAAGCACATCATTGCAGGCAAATTTGGAGGCTAGCGATTCTAACACAGATTCTAGGTCGACTCCTTTCTCTTCCTGAGCGATTTGAACGATTTCTACGTTGTCTCCAAGGTTATTTGGATGATTGCCGCTACTCGCAGTAAATATTTTCACTTGTCCAGTAGCCGCCAAAATTCTAGCAGTGCCAGGTGTCTGTAATTGACTATCAAGAATTACGCGCATGGGTTGTTGTGCCAGGCAGTCCTGATTTAGATTTAGCTCTTCCTCGTCTAATGAAAGATCTTCTGTTCTAACATTTAAGGTTGGATCGTCATCGATTACTGTATTGACACCAGTTAAGATCACGCTGCTGCTCGCGCGAATTCTTTGCACATCCGAGCGTGCTATAGAACTTGTAATCCATTTACTCTCGCCACTTGCTAGCGCAGTTCTGCCATCTAGACTCATAGCTAGTTTTAAGCGTACAAAAGGTAGCCCAAGGGTGTGACGTTTGAAATAACCTCTATTTAAATCTTGTGCCTGGGCTTCAAATTCGGGCAAATGGAAAACTTCGATGCCAGCATCTTCCAGCTGTTTCACCCCACTGCCAGAAACCCTTGCATCTGGATCAAGTCCAGCTATGACTACCTTACTTAATCCTGCTTCTATTAGCGCCTGACTGCAAGGACCTGTGCGACCGGTAAAAGAACATGGCTCTAGTGATACAAACGCTATACCGTCTTGCGCGAGTTCGCCGGCCTTTTCGATCGCCATTACCTCAGCATGTGCAAGTCCAGCAGCGGCGTGCCAACCTTCGGAAACGATTTCTCCTCCATTTACTATGACGCAGCCTACTCTTGGATTTGGAGTCGCGGACAATACGATTCCAGCCAAATCTATCGCTCGGCGCATATAGACTGGCCATTCAAGAATCGATTTATCTTTCTGCAAATTTTCCAGAGTCTTCATAACAAAAACTCTTTGTCTCCATCACCGGATTCATAGGGTAGCGACCAAATCCAGCCAAATCGCTTAAGGGCTGACGATTCTATCAGAATTGAGGGTATTTAGTGGACTAACTAGGGCTGTCTTTTGAGAGTCTGTCAATCTCTTCTCTAAACTCATTGAGGTCTTTAAAGCTGCGGTAGACAGAGGCAAAACGGACAAATGCCACTTCATCGAGATTGCGCAATTCCTTCATGACTTGCTCGCCCACATTACGGGAATGAATCTCTCTTTCCCCGGTAGATCGAAGATTTGCTTTGATACGATTAACCGCTTCTTCGACTTTTTCTATGCTCACTGGCCGTTTTTCTAATGCTTTTGATAATCCTGCGAAAAGCTTGTCTTCATTAAATGGTTCGCGAATTCCATCTTGTTTAATGATTCGCGGCATGACTAGTTCAGCAGATTCGTAAGTTGTGAACCGCTCTTCACATGTAATGCACTCACGCCGTCTGCGAACATGATTACCCTCAGACACTAAACGAGAATCTATAACCTTGGTGTCAACTGCACCACAAAAAGGGCAATGCATAAAAATCCTTAAGTGTTTGCTGCTGTATTAAAATTATTATTGATATACAGGAAATCGAGAACAAAGCTCAATTACTTTAGCTTTTACTTCCACAATCTTATCTTCACTATTAATGTCTTCCAAGATGTCACACATCCAAGATGTTAGATTATTCACTTCTAAGTGCTTAAATCCTCTCGTAGTAATAGCTGGTGATCCTATTCGCAGTCCACTGGTTACAAATGGAGGATTGGGATCATTGGGTACTGCATTTTTATTAACTGTAATGTTGGCACAACCTAATGCGGCATCTGCATCCTTCCCCGTAATGCCTTGTTTGACTAAGCTAAGCAAAAACAAATGATCATCAGTTCCATTAGAAACAACATCGAATCCCCTATCGATAAATACCTTTGCCATCTCCCTTGCATTTTCCACTGTTTGTTTTTGGTAGCTAACGAATTCTTCACTCATTGCTTCTTTTAAGCAAACTGCTTTTGCCGCAATCACGTGCATAAGAGGTCCACCCTGACTTTCTGGAAATACAGCAAAATTCAATTTCTTTTCCAGTTCGGGATTGGCTCGGGCCAAGATCAAACCTCCTCTTGGTCCACGCAAGGTTTTATGAGTAGTTGTAGTTGTAACATCGGCAATATTTACTGGGCTAGGGTATACACCCGCAGCGATTAATCCAGACACATGCGCCATATCTACCAGCAAATAGGCACCAACACTGTCTGCTATTTCTCTGAATTTCTGCCAATCAATGACTCTTGAATAGGCTGAGAATCCAGCAACAATCAATTTGGGTTTATGCTCCTGTGCCAGATCGTTTACCTGATCATAATCGATCTCACCGGTTTCGCTGTTCAAGCCGTATTGAACCGACTTATATATTCTTCCAGAAAAACTCACAGTGGCGCCGTGTGTCAAATGCCCCCCGTCAGCCAGACTCATACCCAGCAGGATATCACCCGGTTGCAACAGCGCCATGTAAGCCGCAACATTTGCCCCTGAACCAGAATGGGGTTGCACATTGGCAAAGTCAGCCTGGAATAATTCTTTGGCTCGAGCGATTGCCAATTCCTCCACTACATCGACATTTTCGCAGCCACCGTAGTAGCGTTTTCCTGGGTAACCCTCTGCGTATTTATTAGTTAGAACCGAACCCTGCGCCTCCATAACAAGTGGGCTGGTGTGATTTTCTGATGCAATCAGTTCGATATGTTCTTCCTGACGTGTCTTTTCTGCTTCGATAGCTGCGCTAATTTCTGGATCAAATTCCGATAGGCTGGTATCGCTTTTGAACATTAACTACTCCATTGACTGAGGCGGGCATTTTTGAAGGCGCTATTCTACCCGATGACTCTTGGATGAGCATCAAGATATTGGGGTTTTATCCCGGATTTTTTATAAGAAACACGATATATCGTATGCAATAATACGGCCTTCGTTTTTCAGGTCTAATTGGAGTAAAGAATGTCGCAGTTTGTTTACACGATGCAGCGTGTTGGCAAGGTAGTACCCCCTAAACGAGAAATTCTCAAGGACATCTCACTTTCTTTTTTCCCGGGAGCAAAGATTGGTGTCTTAGGATTAAATGGAGCAGGTAAGTCGACTCTCCTACGCATAATGGCCGGCAGAGATAAAGAAATTAACGGTGAAGCTCGCCCACAACCTGGAATAAATATCGGTTACTTGCCGCAAGAGCCAGAACTTGATGAATCTAAAGATGTACGTGGCAATGTGCAAGACGGAATAAAAGACATCATAGATTTGGTTGAGAAATTCAATGCCATAAGCGATAAGTTTGCAGAACCCATGGAAGAGGAAGAGATGAATGCACTACTGCAAAGACAGGGAGAGCTCCAAAATGCCATAGACTCTGTCGATGGTTGGCAGATCGAAAGAACATTGGAAATTGCCGCGGATGCTTTACGGCTTCCGGCCTGGGAAGAATCGGTAAGTCATTTGTCTGGTGGGGAAAAACGTCGCGTTGCCTTGTGTCGATTGCTCCTTTCCAAACCGGATATGTTGCTACTGGATGAACCAACCAACCACCTCGATGCTGAAAGTGTTGCCTGGTTGGAGCGATTTCTGCAGGAGTATCCTGGCACCGTCGTTGCAATCACCCACGACCGTTACTTTCTCGACAATGCTGCAGGCTGGATACTTGAGTTAGACCGAGGCCATGGCATTCCTTATGAAGGTAACTACAGCGCCTGGTTAGAAGCTAAAGAAAAACGTCTTGCTGTTGAAGAGAAACAACATGCCTCCCACGAACGTACGATCAAATCCGAACTTGAGTGGGTGCGGGCAAATCCCAAAGGCAGACAGTCGAAGAGCAAGGCTCGCATAGCTCGCTTCGAAGAATTAAATTCCCAGGACTTCCAAAAACGCAGAGAAACCCAAGAACTCTATATTCCACCAGGCCCACGCTTGGGTGATAAAGTGTTAGAAGTGAACAAACTCTGCAAGGGGTTTGGGGACAAGACCTTAATCGATGACTTATGCTTCACCGTACCCAAAGGAAGTATCCTCGGTATTGTCGGTGGAAATGGCGCAGGAAAGACGACTTTCCTGCGCATGTTGGTTGGAACAGAGCAACCAGATTCTGGCAGCATCGATCTCGGTGAAACTGTTGATCTTGCGTATGTCGATCAAGGTAGGGACGAACTAAACGGTGAGAACACAGTCTGGCAGGAAATATCAAATGAGCAGGATATTATTCAAATTGGTAAATATGAAATCTCCTCGCGGGCCTATGCCAGTCGCTTTAATTTTCGTGGCGGTGATCAACAAAAACATGTAAAAGATCTATCCGGTGGCGAACGCAACAGACTGCATATGGCCAAGCTACTTAGACGCGGAGGTAATGTATTACTATTAGATGAGCCGACTAATGATCTTGACGTAGAAACCTTGCGCGCTTTGGAAGAAGCGCTGTTGGCATTTCCAGGTAGCGCGATTGTGGTTTCACACGACCGCTGGTTTCTAGATCGAATATGCACCCATATTCTTGCGTTCGAAGGCGACAGTGAAGTCGTGTTTCATGAAGGCAACTATTCAGATTACGAAACCAATAGAAAGAAGCGCTTGGGGGATACAGCTCAACCTACGCGCATGAAATACAAAAAGTTGGATGGCTAAATTAGAGATTTAGATCTTTCTTTAATTTTGCAAGCTTGGCCTTAACTTCCTTTTTATCCAATTTACGTTCCACTTTATCACTAAGTGCTTCTGGCGCTTCGATGCTGAGCTCTTCACCACTGATAACTCGCCGACACAATTGTTCAAAATGGTATTCAAATACCGGAAAGGCGGCAGCTTCTCGTTCGTTTGCTAAAAAGTACCATCCCGCAGCTCTGCCCGCGTAGTAAACCGCTTCATGACTCCAGTTAAATTCCCTTTTAGGCGATGGAACGGAACAGGCTTCGACATAAGCCTGTCTGACTGATGGAAGTCCAAATAAATCTGTCCCAGCTTCGCAGGCTCGAATAAAAGCCGCGATTGAAGGAAGGTAATCCTGAGATTGAATGACATGTTTTGCCGCCGCAACGATCTGCCGTGGGGAATATCTTTCTAAATTGCTAAGCCAATATTTTTTCGCAATGGCCAAGGCTTCTACTTCGGCAAAAGCTTTATGAAATTGGTTGTGATAAGCAAACTCAAATTCTGCGAATATTTGGTTTACCGCATCCACATGATCGAGTTCCCGATTATTGACATAATCTTGATCAGGTTCTGCAACTCTATCCGCGGCAGATGTTATAGCCGAACTACTCTGCCCAACTTCGGTCGGCGAATTGCTGGAACTTTTCTTTAAGTCGTTGCTGGCCTGATCCAGTAATGGATTGATTTTCTGCATTTGCTATTTCAGCGCTTTCCAAGTGTTTTAACTGTCTTGCCCAATCTTGTTTAATGAATTGCAGGAACACCGTATTCCAGGATGATTTTACTTGCTGTCTGTCTTTCCAATACAACACAAACTCCGGAACACGGCTGCGCGCCCACTCTTCGTTAATCTCAGCTAATTGTAATATTTCATAACAATCTAAACTTGGGTGCCAATCATCTGGAATTTGTTTAGGAGTATCATCCCGCCCAAATGAAGTCGTGAATTTCGCCCACTGACGGCGGATGTGTTCAATAAACTTTGTATTCCAGGCACCGTGGACGGCACCCCGCTCACGCCAATACAAAACAAACTCTGGCACTGCATCTTGAATGAAGCTTGGGTTAATACCTGCATTCTCAAGGATGCCCATGGCTTCTGGGCTTGGAGTCCAGTCAGCTGACATTGTACTAGCCAGCTCATGAGCACCACGGCGCGTTTGCTCATTGCGCCATTCTTTTAATACATGTTTATAAAACGCGTTGCCCCATGAAAAACGGGATTGCCCCCTATCCCTCCAGTAATTAACAAACTCCGGAACCAATTGCTTAATAAAGTCCTCTGGGATGGAATGCTGTTTACAGAGCCGAATCCAATTCTGATCTGGTTGCCAGTCTACAGGAACAAGCCCTGCGCTGTTGGCAGAAGGAGGAATTTTTGGTCTCTGTTTACCTCTCCTTGGTTTTTCCTTGGGATGTACCTGATCATTTATAGCAAGGAGGATTTCTACATTTGAATTTAGGGGCTCAATTCTGATCATACCAAGGTTTTGAAGACTTTCTTGAATCCGTTTAATTTCAGAGAGATCCCAAAAAGACAAAAGTGATTCTAGCTCCCGATAACTTACTTTAATCCAGATTAATGCAGAATCATCATTTCGCTTAACTTTTTCGCGATATTCAATCAAATCAGCAATGGCTTGTAGCATCACTGCTTCTTCCAAGCCAATAGTTGCGGCTAGGGTTGGAGAAATGAGCAGTTGCCGCTCTGAAAGTATCGGAGACTTCATTTGTTAAAAACTACTCGGTTAATACAAAAAACAAGATAAGAAAGATTTTAACCCCATCGTAACACAGCGAGAATTTCTTCTGCATTTAGTAATTGATCCTTTTATTGCCGTCGCTGTAATATCTAATAGTCGTTGCGGTTATTAGCAACATATTCGCTAGTTATTAACAATGTATTCACAACTAATTAGTGACTTTGTAGACAATGAAACGCTTCCTGGCTCTTATCGAGAAGATGCCCTTAAGTTCTTTGTTCCACTGGTAGACTTAATCGCAAACCGAAAGCTTGATTCTAAGCGTACCTTATATTTAGGGATTAATGGTGCACAAGGCACAGGAAAAACAACTTTAGGGAAATTATTAGTTACTTTGCTGAGTGCTCGCGAATTTAGAGTCGCAAATTTTTCCATCGATGATTTCTATTTGACACAATCGGAACGTAAGCAATTGGCAGAAAGTCAGCATCCGTTATTAGCTACGCGGGGAGTGCCAGGAACTCATGACATTTCACTATTAATGACCAAATTCGAAGAGCTAAAAAATCTAAAGGCGGGACAAGAGTGCAAACTACCACGCTTTAATAAGGCCATTGATAATCGCTACGGAACAGGAAACTGGCAAAAGCTTATAGGGCCTATAGATGTAGTGATTTTAGAAGGTTGGTTTGTAGGTGCTTTCCCACAAGCCGCGGGGGACCTTGAGCGACCGATAAACGAATTCGAAAAGACCGAAGATGCAGATGGCAGATGGAGGGAGTATGCAAACCACCAACTAGCTGGTCAGTACCAATCAGCTTTTGATCAACTCGATTTGCTCATCATGCTGAAGGCTCCCTCATTCAGTCAAGTATCTGAGTGGCGCTCGCTACAAGAAGAAAAACTGAGCAAAAGCGCCTCTCTCGATGCGCCAGGCATTATGGATAAGGAGCAATTAGCCAAATTTATTCAGCATTACGAACGTCTAACCCGCCACTGCCTGGAATATCTGCCAGTCAAGGCAGACGTCCTATTCGACTTAGATACAGATCATCGTATAGCCGGAGTTTATAGACAAGCTAACTAGTCCAATCAGGCTTGCTTAGCGGTTGGTAACAAGGTGTCTTTTTTAGTGATCAGTGGTTGCACCCAAACCCGTGCAATTAATCCAACTAATGTAATTGCTGCTAACTGCCGCCAAAGCGGATAGTGCTCTCCGTGTTCAGCCATAGATAATTGCAACGGCCAGGAGAACCATTGGTAGAGTTCGTTCAGCATTAAGCCACAAATGATCGCAGTTCCAATGACACCAATTAGATAAGCAACCAAAGAGCGCATCCCAAGTTGCTCTTTGATGACTCCCATAGTGGCTATATTAGTTGCAGGTCCGGTCAGCATAAAAACCAACGCGGCTCCGGGTGAGATTCCAGCAAACAACAGGCTCGCTGCAACGGGAGTAGAAGCAGTTGCACAGATATACATTGGCAGCCCGACAATAACCATGATGATCATGGCCATTAACCCATCACCCCATTGTAAAAAGAACGACTGAGGCACAACTGTGGTGATTACCGCTGCAGCTACTAATCCTATTGCCAGCCATTTTGCTGTATCAGCAATCATACGACCGTAACCGTATTTAATTGCTGAAACGAATCGCTCATTCAATGGAGAGACTAATTCTTCTTCCTGTTGCTTTTTACCGCAACAGCTACTGGATTCTGCAAATTCTTCAACTACTTCGTCTTCTTCTTTGTCCATTGTATTTACTAATACACCGGCAACAATCGCACTAGTTAATGCTCCGATTGGTCGCATCAAGGCAAAGATAGGTCCAAGCACTGCATAGGAAAATGAAATCGAATCCACCCCTGTTTCTGGAGTAGCAACTAGGAAAGAAGAAGTCGCACCTTTCGATGCCCCAGCTTTACGGATTGCTAACGCAGTCGGAATTACTCCGCATGAACAAAGCGGTAATGGCGCACCAATAAAAGCACCCTTTACGATGGAAACAAAGCCAGGTTGCGCTAATTGTTTTTCGACCCAGCTACTGGGTATGACTTGTTTAATAATTCCAGCAAGTAAGTATCCAACCAATAACCAAGGCGCACTTTCAATAACCAGATTCCAAAAATTTGTTAAGAAATTCATTATGCAGCGCTCCTAGTGCTTTTAACATCTCCCGCTTCCAATGCATCCATAATTGAACAGTGAGTCGCATTTTCCGGCCCACCACAGCAACTCTCCAAGAGTATTTCTAAAGTATTCTGCATCGACTGCAGCTCCACGAGCCTAGCGTTTACCTCATCGAGTTTGTATTGAGTAATATCAGTTACTTCCTGGCAACTATGACTGGTTTTATCAACTCTTATTGAAAGCAATTGGGAAATGTCATCGAGGGAAAACCCAATATTGCGTGCAGTCTTCACAAATTGAGCGCGGCGAATATCGACATCGTCGTAGTATCGATAACCTGCCTCACTACGTTCACTAGCATTGATTAAGCCATGTTTTTCGTAGAAGCGGATAGTGTGAGTAGAGAGCCCCGTTTTCGCTGCTAATTCACTGATTTTAAGCATTTCCAAACCCCAAATACGCCTAATTTAGGTAATTAAGAAAGGTTAGTATAAGCTTAGAGTTAGCTCTAAGGTCAACAGTTTTATTCTGAGTTCAAAATACGGCTTATCCAAGAAGCAATATCTTCGATTTCTTGGGGACAAACAGCGTGTTCCATTGGGTAGCTATTGTATTCAGGAACAAACCCTAAATTTTGGAGAGTTCCCAAAGTCTTGCGCCCAAGAGACTCCGGAACAACCGGATCAAGAGAACCATGACAGATGAAAATTGGAATCGAGTTATGGAGCGGGTTGATCTTAATGCTATTGGCAGTAGCAAAGTAAGTAGAGAGAGCCATTATCCCAGCCAGGGGTTTGTCGTAGGTAAGTGCAGCTTCGTAAGACACCGCACCACCCTGAGAAAAGCCCGCTATGATTATACGTTCACTGGATACACCTCTTTCAATTTCCCTCTCGATTAAGTTATGTACCCATTGGGCAGATTGCATTAATTGCTCTTCATCGACATGACGGTCAACATCTAATTGTTTAATGTCGTACCAGGCAGGCATTACGAATCCATTATTAATAGTTACGGGAATAGATGGTGCATGTGGAAATACAAATCGTATTCCAAATTCAGTAGGAAGATTAAGTTGCGGGACAATGGGCGCAAAATCATTACCGTCAGCTCCCAGCCCATGCAGCCAGATTATTGAAGCATTTGCTTGGACATCAGGGAGAGATTCCATTTCTACAGCAGGTAAAATATCCGTCATATCACTATCTTTTAAGCTCACTATGCAAACTATTAGTGCGCGCTTTATATCAAGCACCCAGGCGGGCCGCAACAAAAGTCTTAGATTTTAATCTGTATAGTTCTGTGGTTAACTCTTACTAATATTCCCAGTGGAAAATAGAATGGAAATAAGAT
>CEOQ01125473.1_pt1 | contig 20100 bp, 19 predicted proteins | sample 361351 | NCBI WGS metagenome assembly CEOQ01 (sample SAMEA2619907, study PRJEB7988) | marine metagenome | biome: marine biome (ENVO:00000447); feature: deep chlorophyll maximum layer (ENVO:xxxxxxxx); material: "saline water (ENVO:00002010), including plankton (ENVO:xxxxxxxx)" | depth 60 m | reverse complement strand
AAAAAGTAACAAATATTTTATCAGATAAATTTAAACTAGGAGATCAGTCAGGAGGAATAATGTTAGGAGGAGGTTCTTTATCTAATATACAGGCTATTGCAATTGCTAGAAATAGAATATTAGGATCTTTTGATAAAGGATTGATGAATTTAAAAAGAAAACCATATATTTTTGCTTCTAATAAAGCGCACACATCTATTAAAAAAGCTGCAATGATTTTAGGTCTTGGCACAGACTCAGTTGTTTCAATCCCAACTCTTAAAAATGGTAAAATTAATATATCAATATTAAATAAATCTATAAGAAAAAAAATTAAAGAAAATGGTATTCCTTTTTGTATTGTAGCAACAGCTGGAACAACTTTAAATGGTAGTGTTGATAATTTAAAAGAAATATCAAATATAGCTGAAAAATATAAAATTTGGATGCACACAGATGCTGTTTACGCAGGCGCATTAATTTTTTCAAATAAATATAAAAATATTTTAGATGGAATTGAAAAATCAGATTCAATTTCATTTAATCCACAAAAATGGTTATATATAACAAAAACTTGTTCTGTTTTATTATTAAAAAATAAAAAATATTTATATTCAGATTTTTTTATTCCATTACCTTATGTTGCAAAAGATAAAAATGAAGAATATCATTCTGGTGAATTAACAATTCAAGGCACAAGATATCCTGATATATTAAAATTATGGCTCTCACTTCAACATTTAGGTAATTTTACATATTCAAAAATTATAGAAAATTCTTATAAAAATACTTTTCTTTTAAAAAAGAATTTAGAAAAAATAAATAATATTAAAATATTATGTGATCCCGAAACAAATATTTTATGTTTCAGATACACACCTTCTGATATTAATCCGACAATGTATGATAAAATAAATCTTGATTTGCAAAAATTTTTATTAAATAAAAATAATATTTTTTTTTCATTTGTAAGTTATAATCAAACAAAATGGCTCAGAGCTGTAATTTTAAATCCTTTTTTTAATTCAAGACATGTTACAAGAATTTGTAATGTTATTAAATTATATTGTAAAAATGAAAGTAAAAAACTTAAAAAAATAAAATGATAAAACTAATAATTATTTTTTTACTTTTTTCTCTCATAGTTTATTTTTCTGTAAAATTTTTTAGTAAAAAAGAAAATTTTAAAACTAAAAATTTTTTTATTTTATTATTTTTTTTATTAATAATTTATTTAATTTATACAGGAAAATTAAATTTTTTATTGTCAATCTTAAGAAGTTTAAGTCCAAACTTACTTAGTAAATTTTTTAATTTTTTATAATTTAAAAAATTAAAATGGAAAATCATAAATTCAATAAAACAATTTTACGTGAATATGATATACGTGGCATAGTAGATAAAGATCTTAAATTAATTGATGCTTTATATTTGGGCAAATCATTCGCAACTTTTTTAAAAAAAAATAAATTAAAAAATATAATTATTGGTTATGACGGAAGAAATAGTTCAAAAAAGATTGAAAATGAATTAGTAAAAGGTTTATTTTTAAAGGGTGTAAAGATTTATAGAATTGGACTTGTGCCAACACCTTTACTTTATTTTTCAATGCATTTAAAGAATATAGATAGCGCTATAATGGTAACTGGCTCACATAATCCATCAAATTATAATGGTTTTAAAATGTTACTTAAAAATAAAAGCTTAATAGGTAAAGATATATTAGAAATTGCTAAAATATCTTCTACTGGAAATTTTTTAAAGAATAGTAAAGGATCTATAAAAAAAATATCTTTAATTAAGAATTATTTAAATTTTTTAGTTAAAACAGCATCAATTAACGATAAAATTAAAATTGCATGGGATCCAGGAAATGGTTCAAGTGGTAAAGTTATTAATTTATTAACAAAAAAAATTAAAGGTTCGCATTACTTAATAAATGATAAAATTGATGGAAACTTTCCATCGCATCATCCCGATCCAACTGTTCCAAAGAATTTAAAACAATTACAAATTTTAGTTAAAAAGAAAAAATGTGATTTAGGTTTTGCCTTTGATGGAGATGGGGACAGATTAGGGGTTGTAGATGATAAAGGTAATATTATTTATGCAGATAAAGTTGTCGCATTTCTAGCAAAAGATGTTTTAAAAAACAAACCAAAATCAAAAATTATTTTAGATATTAAATCAAGCCAAACTGTATTTAATGAGATAAAAAAATTAAATGGGAAACCTTTTTTTTGGAAAACTGGTCATTCGCTAATTAAAAAAAAAATGAAGGAAACAAAAGCGATATTTGCTGGAGAAATGAGCGGACACATTTTTTTTGCTGATAAATATTTTGGATTTGATGATGCAATTTATGCTTCTATAAGATTTCTAAATTTATTTTGTTCAATTAATAAACCACTATCTAATATTTTTAGTAGTATGGATAATTCTTACAGTACACCAGAATTGAGATATAACAGCACAGAAACAGAAAAATTTTTAATTGTTAAGAAATTAAAAAAAATTTTAAAAAAAGAAAAAAAAAGATTTATTAGCATTGATGGAGTAAGATATTCAAATAAAAATGGTTGGTGGTTAGTAAGAGCATCTAATACTCAAAATATTTTAGTAGCAAGGTGTGAATCTGATACACAAAAAAATTTAAAAAAAATAAAGTTAGATTTAAAATCGATGTTAAAAAAATGTAATTTTAAAATTTAGATTTTTTTTTTGTTAAATTTTGTTTATTTAAATATAATATAAAATAAATGACTAAATCAAATTATAATAATAAACTTAATGAAGAAACATTAACTAAGAAGCGTACAAAAAAAAAATTAAAAAAACCTTCTTTATATAAAGTTATAATGATTAACGATGATTATACACCTATGGATTTTGTTGTACATTTATTAAAAAATTATTTTTATAAAAACCAACAAGAAGCAAATAGAATTATGCTAGATGTTCATAATAACGGTTCTGGCACATGTGGTATATTCACTTTGGAAATTGCTGAAAGTAAAATTTTAAAAGTTATTAACTATTCAAGAAATAACGGTTATCCTTTATTATGTGTTTTAAAAAAAATTTAAAATGTTATCAAGTAAATTAGAAAAAACTCTTAAAAGAGCTATATCTTATGCGACTGACAGACAACATCAATATGTGACACTGGAACATTTGCTTTTAGCTTTAATAGAGGATGACGATGCGTATGATGTTTTAAATGCTTGTAATGTAAATATTGAGAATTTAAAGATAAGTTTAGTAAAATTCTTAGATGAAGAACTAAAAAGCATTGTTTCATCAACAGTACAAGAAGCTGAAGCGTCAGCTAGCTTCCAAAGAGTTTTGCAAAGAACCGCTTCTCACGTTTATTCATCTGAAACAAAAAAAATTAATGGAGCTAATGTTTTGGTTTCAATATTTTCTGAACGTGAATCTCATGCTGTTTATTTTTTACAAAAGCAAGATATGTCGAGGTTGGATGCTTTAAATTTTATATCTCATGGTATAGAAAAAGATGAAGATGAAGAATTAAATGAAGAAAAAGAAAATGAAAATAATTTTATATACCCAAACACATATAAACCAAAAGAAAATAAAAATGATGATAGTTATACGATTAATTTAATGAATAAGGCAAAAAATAAAATGATAGATAAATTAATTGGTAGAAATAATGAAATAGATAGAACTATTCAAATTTTATCTAGAAGACTAAAAAATAATCCTCTTTTAGTAGGAGAACCTGGAGTTGGAAAGACTGCAATCGCTGAAGGTTTAGCATTTAGGATTTTTAAAAAAGAGGTTCCTGCTTTTTTATATAATGCAGTTATTTATCAATTAGATCTTGGCACATTAATAGCTGGTACAAAATATAGAGGTGATTTTGAAGAAAGATTAAAAAAAGTTATTAAAAATATTACAAGTTCCAAAAAAAATATTTTGTTTATTGATGAAATACATACAATTGTTGGAGCAGGTGCTACAACTAGTGGTTCAATAGACGCATCAAATATATTAAAACCATTTTTATCAAATGGACAAATAAGATGTATTGGCTCTACAACTTATAAAGAATATAGAAATTATTTTGATAAGGATAAAGCTTTTTCAAGAAGATTTCAGAAAATAGATGTCGATGAACCGTCTTTAGGCGAATGTTTTGAAATATTAAAAGGTATTAAAAATTATTATGAAAGATTTCATGGCTTTAAATATACTAATGAGGCATTAAAATATTCAATTGATTTATCAAATAGATATATTTCGCAAAAAAAGTTGCCTGATAAAGCAATTGATATAATAGATGAGGCTGGAGCCTATAAAAAAATTTTTTTTAATGATAAAAAAGAGATAAATGCAGAAGATATAATTAATACAGTATCAAGAATTGTAAAAATACCTATTAATAGTATTAATGATCAAAAGAATTCTATAACAAAAAATTTAGATAAAAAAATTAAAAAACTTATATTTGGTCAAGATAAAGCGATTGATAATTTAATTAGATCTGTAAAAATTTCTAAAGCAGGTCTTTCAGATCCAGAAAAACCAATAGGTTGTTTTTTATTTACTGGGCCTACAGGCGTAGGTAAGACAGAACTTGCAAAACAATTATCTAATTCTTTAGGCTCTAAATTTGTTAGATTAGATATGTCAGAATATTCTGAAAAACATAGCGTGGCTAGATTAATTGGTTCACCACCTGGTTACGTTGGTTTTGACCAAGGCGGTTTATTAACTGAGGCAGTTGATCAGAATCCACATTCAGTTGTTTTATTTGATGAAATTGAAAAAGCTCATTATGATCTTTTTAATATACTTCTTCAAGTTATGGATTATGGAAAATTAACAGATAATAATGGCAAGTCAGTTAATTTTAGGAATGTTATATTAATATTAACTACAAATATTGGTGGAGATAATTTATTTAAAAAGAAATTAGGGTTTAATATAACGAAGGAAAAGAAAAATAATGATGAGGAGATTAAATTTTTTTTTAAACCAGAATTTAGAAATAGATTAGATTCTATTATTTCTTTTAATTCTTTATCAAAAAAAATTGTTTTGAAAATAGTAAATAAATTTTTAGAACAATTAGAGAAAAAATTATTAGAAAAAAATATTTTAGTATCATTTTCTAATGAAGTAAAAAATTATTTAGTTCTAAATGGTTTCAGTGAAACTTATGGAGCCAGACCTCTTGCAAGAATTATTCAATTAAAAATTAAAGAACCAATAGCCGATTATTTATTGTCAAAATCTGATAAATCAAAAACTTTTCTTAATATTACTATTTCAAATAAGAATGAATTTGAATTTGATTTTAAAAATAAAAAAGTAAAAGAAAAAATTATTTAATTAGAAATACCGCATCTATTTCTACACTTGCATTTAAAGGCAAATTATAAACTCCAATAGCAGTTCTTGTATGAATTCCTTTTTCTTTAAGAATATTTTTTATTAAATCTGAAGCACCGTTTATTACAAATGGAATATCATAGAAATTATTATTTGTATTAACGAAGCCATTTAATCTCAAACATTTTTTTATTTTATTTATATTTCCTTTAATTGCTATATTGACTAATGCTAAAATATTAAGAGCACATAATTCTGAAGCTCTATATCCATATTTTTTATTTTTATTATTTATCTTTCCAGTATATAAGATTTTGTTATTTTTTATTGGTAATTGACCTGAAATATATAAAAGATTTTTCTCTTTAAGATACGAAGTATATGTGCCAACTGTTTTTACACTTTTAGGCAAAGAAAACCCCATTGAATCAAGGTGTTTTTCTATAATATTTTTCATTATTTTTTAGCTACAACCTGTTGTTGTGCCACAGGTATCACATTTAAGACAAGTACCATTTCTAACTAAAGTAAAATTCCCACAATCACTGCAAGCATCTCCTTCATAACCTTTTAGTTTAGCTTTTTTAATTAAATCTTTAATATCTTTTTTTTTTGATTCTATATTTAAATCTACAGATTCTTCTTTATTTTCAACATTTTCCATTCCACCTGAAAGAACATAAAAATTATTTCTTAAATACCCTGTGCTAGCATATCTAGATATAGTTTCATTTGCATTAGCAGCTTTTAACTCATTTATTTTATTTTCATTATCATCAGTAGGAGAAATTTTTTTATCAGGATCAAAATGCGCAAGATCTTTTTTATTTAAATAAGATATGCCTAGTTCTCTAAAAACATAATCCAGAATAGAACTTGCCATTTTAATAGAGTCATTTCCTTGAACTGTTCCTGATGGTTCAAATTTAGTACCAACATATGCTTCAACAAACTCTTCAAGTGGAACTCCATATTGTAATCCTATAGATATTGCTATAGCAAAGTTATTCATTAAGCTTCTAAAAGCCGCCCCTTCTTTGTGCATGTCTAGAAAGATTTCGCCTATAGATCCATCATCATATTCTCCAGTTCTTAAATAAACTTTATGACCAGCAACGATTGCTTTCTGAGTATATCCTTTTCTTCTATCAGGCATCTTATTTCTTTGTGTTCTAACAATTTCTTTTACATAATTATTTGCTATTTTTTCTGCTACATTAATTGTTTTATCTTTAATTGAACTGTTTTCATCTACAATATCATCCTCTTCAACTATTGCTGAAGCTAGCGGTTGTGATAATTTTGAACCATCTCTATATAAAGCATTCGCTTTTAATCCTAATTTCCAAGATTGAATGTAAGAGTTTTTACATTCATCAATGGTAGCTTTGTTTGGCATATTAATTGTTTTTGATATTGCGCCAGAAATAAATGGCTGCGCTGCTGCCATCATTTTAATATGACTTTCTGTTGATAAAAAACGTTTACCAATTTTTCCACATGGATTAGCACAGTCAAAAATTGACAAATGTTCATCTTTTAAATGAGGGGCATTTTCTAAAGTCATTGAACCACAACAATAAGTATTCGCATCTTCAATTTCTTTTTCATTAAATCCCAAGTGTTCAAGCATATTAAAAGAGGTATCATTTAAGTTTTCTGGTTTTAATTTAAGAGTTTTAGTACAAAACTCTTCACCAATTATAAATTTATTAAAAGCAAATTTTATATCAAATGCATTTTTTAAATTTTCTTCAATTTTTTCTATAATTTCTTTTGTAAAACCTTTTTCTAGAAGTACTTGATGATTAATTGTTTTACAGTTTTTTAGTGTTGCATTTCCAATAACATATTTAGTTATTTCTTCAATTTGAAATTGACTATATCCTAGATTTTTTAAAGAAATAGGTATTAATCTATTTATAATTTTAAAATATCCTCCACCAGCAAGTTTTTTAAATTTTACAGTTGAGAAATCAGGCTCGATACCAGTTGTATCGCAATCCATAACAAGCCCAATTGTACCTGTTGGCGCAATAACAGTTGTTTGTGCGTTTCTATATCCATATTTTTTTCCACTTTCTAAAGCATTGTCCCAGGATTCTTTTGCTGCATTAACTAATTCTATATCTGGACAATTGTCTTTTTCTATTGGAACAGGAGTAATAGATAAATTTAAATAATTATTTTTCTCACCATAAGCAGCTTTTTTATGATTAGAAATAACTTTAATCATATCTTCTTTATTTTTTTTAAATTCTTTAAAGGCGCCTAATTCTTTTGCAATTTGTGATGAGACATAATACGACTCGCCTGTCATCAAAGCAGTAATAGATGCACAGATAGCTCTACCTTCATCACTATCATAACTAAATCCTTGTTGCATTAATAATCCACCAATATTTGCATAGCCTAATCCAAGAGTTCTAAATTCATAAGAGAGTTCAGCAATTTCTTTAGAAGGAAATTGTGCCATCATTACTGAAATTTCCAATACTATTGTAAAAAGTTTTACTGTGTGTTTAAAAAGTTCTATTTCAAATTTTCCATTTTTATTTAGAAATTCTATTAAATTTACAGAAGCTAAATTACAAGCTGTATTATCTAAAAACATATATTCTGAACATGGATTTGATGCGTTAATTCTCCCACTCTTTGGACAAGTATGCCATTCATTTATTGTTGTATCATATTGAATTCCTGGGTCAGCGCATGACCATGCAGCAAAACCAATTTTTTCCCAAAGATCTTTTGCTTTTACTGTCTTATGAATTTTTTTGTCTGTTCTTCTTATAAGTTTCCATTCATTATCATTTAAGACTGAGTTTAAAAAATCATTTGTTACTCTTATAGAATTATTAGAATTTTGACCAGAAACAGTTAAATAAGCTTCTGAGTCCCAATCTGTATCATAAGTTTTAAATTTTAAAGATTTATACCCTTGTTTTGCAAATTCAAGTACTCTTTGAATATAATTTTCAGGAATTAAAGTTTTTTTTGCATCAATAATTTTTCCTTTAAGTATTAGATTTTTCTTTAAATCAAATCTTTCTTCATCATTATCTATTTCATTGTTCCAACACGATTCCATTATTTCTTTAAGATGTTTTTCACATATTTTTGATCCTACAACTAAAGATGCAACTTTCTGTTCTTCTTTGACTTTCCAATCAATAAAATTTTCAATATCGGGATGATCTATATCAACAACTACCATTTTAGCCGCTCTTCTTGTTGTGCCTCCAGATTTTATTGCGCCTGCAGATCTATCACCAATTCTTAAAAAACTCATTAAGCCTGATGATTTACCACCTCCTGATAAATTTTCTCCATCTCCACGTACATGAGAAAAGTTGCTGCCTGTTCCAGAACCATATTTAAATAATCTAGCTTCTTTTGTCCATAAATCCATTATTCCACCTTCATTTACCAAATCATCACTAACACTTTGAATAAAACATGCATGTGGCTGTGGATGCTCATATGCAGTTTCAGACAAGCTAAGTTTTCCTGAATTGTGATTTACATAATAATGTCCTTGAGGTGGGCCATCTATACCATATGCCCAATTTAGACCAGTGTTAAACCATTGAGGGGAATTTGGCGCTGCCATTTGTTCACATAAAATAAATCTTAATTCATCATAAAAAGATCTAGCATCTTCTTCCGTATCGAAATATTTACCTTTCCAACCCCAGTACGTCCAAGTTCCTGCTAGTCTATCAAATACTTGTTTAGAAGATATTTCACCACAATATCTATCCTTTATAGGTAATTTGTTTAGTTTAATTTCATCAGGCACAGATCTTAATAGCCAATCTGGAACATTTTTCTCATTTTTCTTCTTTAAAATTTTAGGAATACCTTTTTTTCTAAAATATTTTTGCGCAATGATATCAGTAGCAACCTGAGACCATTTTGTAGGCACTTCAACATTGTCTAATTTAAATATTAATGATCCATCTGGGTTTCTAATTTCAGATTTAGCTTTTTTAAAGGCTATTTTTTCGTAGGGACTATTTCCCTTTATTGTGAACTTTCTTTCAATTTTCATAAAATTATCTTAAATAAACGGTAACTACTACATATAGTAGAGTAAAATACGTTTATACAACTATATCTTGATACTTATAACATATTTTTCAAGAAAAAAAAATTTTTTTTTTAAAAAAAAAAGAATATTTTTATTTTTTCTTTATTTTTAGTAAGTTATCTGTGTATGAAAAATATTTCTTTATTAATTTATACTTTTTTTAAAGGAAATTTGGTAGGTAAAGATGAAAATGGTAATAAATTTTATCAATCTAATGTATCACATGGAACAAAAAAAGATAAAAGATGGGTTATATTTAAAGAGGATAAAGATACTAATATAGAACCAAATTGGCATGCTTGGTTACATCATTTAGTGAATAAAGTTCCAAGTAGTAAATTAAAAATGAAATTTTTTTGGCAAAAAAAAAAAACTTTAAATTTTACAGGAACAAATAAAGCTTATTTGCCTAAAGGACATATATTGAATAAAAATAAGAGAAGAGAGGAAAATAAAAACTATGTGTCATGGAAGCCAAATAAAAAATAAATTAAAAAAAATTTTTTTTTGCACTATTTTTCTTTTTTTTATTCATTTTAATATTTCAGACAGTTTAACTATCTTAGGAGCTTTAAATAAAGTTAGTGGAAAGATTTCAAAAATTAAAGTTGAAGATAACCAGGAATTTACTTTTGGAACTTTAAAAATAATTGTTAATACTTGTAATAAATCATTACCAGAGGATCCTCCGGAAAATACAGCTTTTGTTCAAATATGGGATACTAAAATTGATTCTGATAATAAAAAAATATTTAATGGTTGGATGTTTTCTTCAAGCCCATCTATATCAGCTGTAGATCATGCAGTTTATGATGTTTGGGTCATTGAATGTATGGTTTCATATATTGATGAATGATTTATTTTTTTATTAAAATTTGCTTTTTTTGATAATGAATTCTTCAATATTTCTAAATATTCCTTTCTAGTTATTTCTATAGCCCCTAGATTTTTTAAATGAGGATTAATAAATTGCGTATCTAAAAGTGAAAATTTTTTTATTTTTAAGTTAGCTATTAAATATATTAAACATATTTTACTTGCATTTGAAATATTGCTAAACATGCTTTCGCCAAAAAATGCAGATCCTAGGGTCACTCCATATAAACCACCAACTAATTTTTTATCGTACCATGCTTCAATTGAATGAGCATGATTATTTTTATGGAGATTATAATATAATTCAATTATTTTTTTATTAATCCATGTAGAAGGTCTATTTTTTGTTTTTTTTGCGCAGTTGTATATAACTTCTTTAAAATTTTTATTAATAGTAATCTTAAATTTTTTTTTTTTTAATAGTTTTTTTAGACTTTTTGAAATTTTAAAATTTTTTATTGGTATAATTCCTCTTTTTTTAGGATTAATCCAATAAATATTTGGATCATCAAAACCCTCAGACATAGGAAATATACCTAATGAATAAGCTTTTAGAATTTTTTCTTCATTAATTTGCATTTAATAATTAATTGATAAAAATTTATCAAGCCAGTTAATATGATATTTTCCTTTATTATAATCTTTACTATTTAAAATTTTTAAATGTAAAGGTATATTTGTTTTTACACCATTTATAACATATTCAATTAAGCATCTTTTTAATCTTAAAATAGCCTCATTTCTATTTCTTGAATAAATTATAATTTTAGAAATTAAATTATCATAATGATGAGGAACTATACATCCTGCATATAAAGCAGAATCAATTCTAACTCCTGGGCCTCCAGGGGAATGATACTCTTCAATTCTTCCTGGGGAGGGAATAAAACTTAAAGGATCTTCAGCATTAATTCTACATTGTATTGAATGACCGGAGAATTGAATATCTTTTTGATTTATGTTAATTTTTTGACCAGCAGCAATCTTAATTTGTTGTTTAATTAAATCTATACCTGTTACTCTTTCTGTAATTGTATGCTCAATTTGTACTCTTGTATTCATTTCCATAAAATAAAATTTTTTATTTTTGTATAATAATTCAACAGTACCTAAGCTTTCATAACCAATCTTTTTTATTGTGTTAACAACTAAATTACAAATTTTTTTTCTTTCAATGTTTGATAAAGTAGGCGATGGTGTTTCTTCTATGATTTTTTGTTTATTTCTTTGAATTGAACAATCTCTTTCACCTAAATGTAATACTTTACCTTTTTTATCAGCAATTATTTGAATTTCAATATGCCTTGGATTATCAAAAAATTTTTCTATGTAAACATTATCATTTCCAAATGAATTTTTTACTTCTTGTTTTACGATAGAATAATTTGACATTAATTCTTTTTGATTTTTAATTACTCTTATCCCTTTACCACCTCCACCAGAACCTGCTTTTATAATTACCGGGTAGCCTATTTTTTTTGCAACTTTTATTGCTTCATCAATATTTTTTATATAAGTATCTGATCCAGGTATTACAGGAAAGCCATTTTTTTTCATTAAATTTTTTGCCGTTATTTTATCTCCAAACATTTTTATTTGTTCACTTGTTGGACCAATAAAAGTCATTTTGTGTTTTTTTACCATAGAGGCAAAATCATAATTTTCTGAAAAAAAACCCGCTCCCGGGTGTATAGAATCGGAATTAGTTATTTCAGCAGCTGCTAAAATAGCAAAGGAATTTAAATAGCTATTTTTAATAGAAGATTCACCTATACATATAGCTTCATCTGCAAGTCTTACATGCATTGCATCTTTATCTATGATTGAATGAACAGCAACTGTTTTGATACCAAGGTCTCGACAAGTTCTGACAATTCTCAATGCAATTTCTCCTCTGTTTGCTATAAGTATTTTTTTAAACATTGGATTATTATTTTATGACTACTAGAGGTTGACCAAATTCTACTGGCTCTGCGTCATTAACTAAAATTTTTTCAATTTTTCCATTTTTTTCTGCTTTAATTGGATTAAAGGTTTTCATTGCTTCAATTATTAATAATGTGTCACCTTTTTTAATTGTTTCTCCTTGTTTAATAAAATTTTTTGCCCCTGGTTCAGGTGATAAATAAACAGTCCCAACCATTGGTGAAGTCATTGCATTTTGATGTTCAATTTTAACTCTTTTATTATCGACGCTATTTTTATCTTGATTATTTTTATTATCAGGAATTGAAATTCCTTTATTTTTTAAAACTTCTGTAAGTTCTTTTATAGCTTTTGTTAAATTTTTTATTAAATTATCATTCATAAAATTAAATATTTATTTAATCAAATTTTTTACTGCCATTATTGCTAAAATATAACTATAAGACCCAAATCCAAAAATAACACCGTCTGCTACTTCAGAAATAAAAGATTTTTTTCTAAATTCTTCTCTTTTATGGATATTTGATAAATGTATTTCTATAATTGGTATTTTTACTGCCTTTAATGCATCTAATATAGCTACAGATGTATGAGTGTATGCTCCAGCATTAATTAAAAGACCTTTATATTCACTATTCATACAAGATTGTATCCATTCAATAATTTCAGATTCTTTATTGCTTTGTTTAAATTCCGCATTTAAGTCATTGTTTTCTGCAATTTTTTTAGACTCTTTCTCAATATCTTCTAATGATGTTTTTCCATATATTTCAGTTTCTCTTTCTCCTAATAAATTTAAATTTGGACCATTTATAATCAAAATTTTTTTCATAGTAAAATATATTAAATCAAAAAAATTAATTCTAACATATAATTTATTTTATTATTTTTTTTTTGAATTAATTTTATATTCTAAATCTTCTAATTCATCCCATTCTTTTGTATTTTTTTTTGTAATTTTTTTTGCTCTTGTTATAAAGTTTAAAGCCATAACATCATCTCCTTTTAAATAAGAAGCATAGGCTGATGAATATTTTGATTTACCCATTTCATTATTTTTTCCATGAGCAACAGACAACAAATACCATAATTTGTCATTATCGCTTTCTTTTTTTTTTGCTTTGTTTAAAAATTTAATTGCTTTGTTTATAGCATTTTTATTATCAATATTTATTAAAGTATGTGCTAATTCAATTTGTATTAACGGATCATCAGGTAATAATTTATTAACAATTATATAATTTTTTAATGATTTATCTAAAAAACCATTTTCTCTATACATTTGAGCTTTTAATTCATAAAAATATGGATTATTTGGATACTTAATTATTAAATTATTTATTAATTTATTTGCTAAATCAAAATTGAATAATTTATAATTAGCAATCGATAAAGCATATTTTTTTTGTTCATCATTAAATTTATCATTATTATTTATTGAATTCACAATAACTGATGGGTTGGTAAATCCTAAAATTTTAGCTTGCATAAATTTATACCTTTCTTCAATAGACATTTTTGATTTATCTGTAATTTCTTTTTTCTTATTATCACAATTTTCATTTCGTGCAGCATTTCGTGCATCATCTATTCTTTCTCTTGTAAGTGGATGTGATTGTGAATAAGCATTTTTTTTAAAATTTGTTTGATATTTTTCTAAAACTTCAAAAAAACTAACCATTCCACAAATAGATTTATTTGATTCATTTAAAAATTTATAAGCTGCTCTATCAGCAGATCCTTCTTGAACTCTTGAAAAACTTAAAAATGATGATTGTCCTGCTGATATAGCCCCTCCTGAAATTGCAGCAAAAGCATCAGTATCACCGGTTATGGCAGCTGCAGCTCCACCTAATATAAATCCTATTGTCGTGATAACCCTACTTTTAGCAAGTTGATCGTAAATTTTAAAATGATGTTTTCCTGTTATATGGCCTATTTCATGAGCTATAACACCTTCTAACTCATTTGGATTTTTAGTTTCTGTTATAAGGCCTGAGAATATGAAAATTTTTTGTCCAGGCGTTACAAATGCATTTAATGTATCTTCATTTAAAATATAAATTTTTATATTTTTATTATCTTGTCCAGCTGATTCAGCAATCGGTTCAACTATTTCTTTTATAAGATTTTCAATTTCAGAGTCTCGAATTATGAGGCTAAAAACATTTTTAGATATAAAAGTAAAAAAAATTAATAATATAAAAAATTTTTTCATATACATTAAATAATAATATATATTTTTTTTTTTTGGTTTATTTATGAAAAAATTTATTTCTAAAAGAGGGCAGGTTTCAAACTTTATTGTTATGGATCTTTTTGAACAAGCTAAAAGATTGTCGAGTAAAGGTAAAAAGATTGTTCATTTTGAAGCTGGACAGCCAACATCAAAACTTCCAAAAAATGCATTTAAAATTGCGTTTAATCAAATTAAAACTACAAATGTTGCTTATACAAATCCTCTTGGCCTAGACTTACTTAGAAAAAAAATATCAAATTATTATTTAAAAAAATACAAGCTAAATATTAATTATAAAAAAATAATTATAACTTTTGGATCGTCTGGCGCATTTATATTAGCTTTTTTAAGTTCTTTTGATAAAGGAAGTAAAATTGGGGTTACAGTTCCAAATTATCCAGCTTATAAAAATATAATCAAATCACTTGATTTAAAAATTAAACCTATTTTTTGTAATTCAAAAAGTAATTTTCAATATAATTTTAAAACTATTTGTAAGTATAAAGATATCGATGGATTATTAATTTCTAATCCTTTAAACCCAACTGGTTCTTTATTAAATAAAGAAGAAATTAAAGAAATTTCATTATTTTGTAAAAAAAATAAAATAAGAATAATTGCTGATGAAATATATCATGGAATTAATTATCAAAAAAATATTGATACTTTTCTAAGATACAATAAAGAATCTATTATTATAAATAGTTTTTCTAAATATTTTCTTTTAACAGGATGGAGAGTTGGCTGGCTAGTTTGTCCTAATGATTTGTATTCATCAATAAAAAATCTTTCGCCAAATTTATTTGTTGCTCCACCAACTATTTCACAATATGTTGCTTTATCAGCCTTAGATTATGAAAAATATTTAAACAAAATTGTTAAAAATTATGAGGCAAATTTAGATATTTTATATAATTATTTACCTAAAATTAAAATTTTTCCTGTAATAAAACCAAAAGGAAGTTTTTATCTTTACGCAGATATTAGTAAAATTTCTAATGACAGCACAACCTTTTGCAAAAAATTATTGAATAAACACGGTATAGCATTAACCCCAGGTGTTGATTTTGATGAATATGAAGGAAAAAAATATATTCGTTTTTGTTATTCATATCCAAAGGAAAACATTATTAATGGAATTAAAAAATTAGATATCGTATTTGGTAGAAAAAATACTTAACTTTTTGTTTTCTTCATTTTTTTGTCGATAAATTTGCATGTTTGATAATACAAATTTTACATATAATCGTGTTTCTTTTATTGGAATTTTTTCAATCCAACTTATTGGATCAACATTTTTTTTTCTAGGGTCGCCATTTTTTTTTATCCATCTATTAATTCTTCTTGGCCCAGCATTATATCCTATTAAAGCTAATAAATAAGAATCGTACTCTTTAATTAAATCATATAAATAATTAGATCCTATCGTGATATTGTATTGGGGGTCATTTATCAATCTTCTTTTTGAATAACTTAAATTCAAATCTTTAGAAACTTTTTTTGCTGTAGCAGGCATAATCTGCATAATACCTCTTGCTCCAACTCTGCTTTTTGCTTTTGTATCAAATACACTTTCTTGTCTTATAACCCCAAAAACCAATTCTTTTTCAATTTTATTATGAATTTTATAATTTTTTATTGATGGATATGCGTAATGAAAAAGATTAAAACCTTTTCTTTTTGCAAATTTGGATGTTTTAATAGATAAGTCTAATCTACCTAAATCTTTTGATAATTTTGCTATTATTTGTAATTCTCCAGGGGTTTTGCTGTTATTTATTAAATGTGTAATAAATTTTTTTGCATTTTTTCTAGTTCCGTTTGCTAAAATAAGTTCACTCGCTTTATATAGATCTGTTTTAGTAAATTCTATATCATCTTTAGTGAGTATATTTTTTCCATATAGTTCTTCATTTGTTATTAAAGTACTTTTTTTATTAATTTTTTCAAAACTTAATTGACCATAAAATTCAGTTATGTAATTAGCTGAATTTTTATACCATAATTCACTAAGCTCTTTATTTCTAATTTTTTCATATGATCTTCCAGCCCAATAAGCTGATTTTGCTTTCTCCCCAATATGGTTTGTATTTTCAAAAGAATTAAGAAAATGATTTACATATATTTCAGGAGAAACATTTAAAAATTCGTAAGCTATCCACCCAGCATACCATTCAGATTCTGATAAATATTCATTTGATTTTGTGCTGAAATCTTTTACTAATCTGTAAGCTTTTTTATATTCTTTTTTTTCTAATAGTTTTCTTACAATTATTGAAATTTCTAACCACCATTTTTTTTCATATTTAATATTTTCAGGTAAAGGATCGATTAAATCAAATGCAGTTTCATATAATCTACTTTTCCTTCTCCATCTAAGTCTTTCATAAATTAAACCTTGGTCATTTAATAAATTTTTATTTATTCTAGATATAGCTTGATCGACATTTCCAGCTCTTCTTCGTAAAATAATTCTTGCATTGTATAAATCTTTTTTATTTTTATTAATAATTGGTAACATTCTCCTTGCTTCATAATATCTTCCCGACCACGTAAGATTTTCTATTCTTTTTATATGATCATTGTTTGTTAATATTTTTTTGTATCTTTTATAAAAATCTCGACTTTGTCTTTTAGAGAATTTTTTATTAATCCATATGTCTTTTGCCTCTTTTTCTATGTTTTTAAGTCCTTTTTCTTTTCTTAAAGAATCTAAATAATTAACACTTCCTTTTGTTGTTAAAGGTTTGTTTTTTTCGAAATATTGAATAATTTTTTTATTATTAAAGTTTCGCTCAATAACAAGCTCCATTTTTTTTCTAAAAAAAGTTTCATTTGGCCAGTTAGGATTATTTTCTATAAATTTTTTTATTCTAAAAAAATCATTTTTATTACTTTGATTTAGGTAATGCCATTCTATAATTTTTTTTAATACAACATCATTTTTTGCGTATTTATTAGCTTTATCCCATTTTTTTTCATTAATTAGATCAAATATAATTTTAGATTTTTGATATTTTTTTGGTTTTAATATATTTTTTTCATTTCTAACTTTTTTTATTAAAAAATTTGTAATTACAGCCTTTTTTTTTATTTTTGATATTTGATGGCCAGTTAATCCTTTTGATTCATTTTGTAAGGATAGAATAAAAAAAATTATTGAAAAAAAAATTAGAACATTTTTAAACATATTTTTTAAATTGTTTTTATACTAATAGCAACTAAATAAAAATCTATATTGTAAATATATTTTATTAATTTTTTAAAATGTTTAAAGGTTCAATAACAGCTTTAATTACACCATTGAAAAATGGTAAAATCGATGAGAAATCTTTTCAAGATTTTGTCGAATGGCAAATAAAAGAAGGATCCCATGGACTCGTTCCATGTGGTACAACAGGAGAGTCTCCTACTTTGACTCATAATGAACATGAGAGAGTTATAGACTTGTGTATTGAAGCATCATCTGGGAAAGTGCCAATCATAGCTGGAACTGGCTCTAATTCAACAGATGAAGCAATAAGTTTAACTAGATATGCTGAAGGTGCAGGCGCCGATGCAGCTTTAGTTGTTACTCCTTATTATAATAAACCTACACAAGAAGGATTGTATAATCATTTTAAATCAATTAATGATAACTGTAATTTGCCAATTATTATTTATAATATTCCAGGCAGAAGCATTGTAGATGTTGAAATTAATACAATGCAAAAATTATCTAAATTAAAAAATATTGTAGGTGTTAAAGATTCTTCAAATGATTTAACTAGACCTTTGCAAACAATTGATAAAATTGGAAATAAATTTTGTCAAATTTCTGGTGAAGACGCAACTGTTGTTCCATTTTTATCACAAGGAGGACATGGTTGTATTTCTGTTACTGCAAATATTGCGCCAAAGCTTTGTTCTGATTTGCACAATGCATGGCAAAAAGGAAATTTTAAAAAAGTAAATAACATCAACTCGTTATTATATCCTTTACATGATGTTCTTTTTTTAGAAACTAGTCCAGGTCCAGTTAAATACGCTGCTTCACTTTTAAAAATCTGTTCAGATGAATTAAGATTACCTTTAGTTAAAGTTTCATCTGGCACGAAGAAGCAAATTAAAACAGTTCTTAAAAGATTGAAAATTAGATCTATTAAAAGTAAATAAATGTTAAAAAAAAAAAAAAATGCTGTCGCTATAAACAGGCGTGCAAATTATGATTATAAAATTGGTGATAAATTTGAAGCAGGTATTGTTTTAAAAGGAAGTGAAGTTAAATCTTTAAGAAATAATAGAGCTGATATTTCCCATGCTTTTATAAGTTATGAAAAAGGAGAAATATTTTTAAAAAATTCAAATATTCCTAAATATTTAGCGTCTGGAATATTGAACCATGAAACTAATAGATCAAGAAAGTTATTGTTAAAAAAAAAAGAAATAAAAAAAATGTTAGGTAATATCAATAATAAAGGAAATACTTTAGTTCCATTAAGAATTTTTTTTTCATCAAAAGGATTTGCTAAATTATTAATGGCTGTTGGAGAAGGAAAAAAAAAATATGATAAAAGACAAACAAAAAAAGAACGAGAATGGAAAAGACAAAAAAAATTAATTTAAATTAAAAGAGAAATCATTTGATATATATAGCTATAGGATCTAATTTAACTGGAGATAATAATATAACTCCTTTAGAAAATTGTAAAAAAGCAGTAGCAATTATTAAAAAACATATAATTGTAAAAAAAATATCACACTGGTATAAATCAAAGCCTATACCATCATCAAATCAACCATGGTTTGTTAATGGAGTTATTGAAGTTAAAACTGATAAATCATCTATAAATTTATTAGATTTATTACTAAAAGTGGAGAAAGATCTTGGAAGAGTGAGAAATAAAAAGAATGAAGCAAGAATTATAGATTTAGATATTATTGATTATAAAAAAAAAATTTTTTATAAAAAAAATAGATTAATTATTCCTCATCCTAGGATGCATGAAAGAGCTTTTGTTTTATTGCCTATGAGAGATTTAAACCCTAAATGGTATCATCCAATAAAAAAGAAAAGTCTAAATGCATTAATTAAAAAAATTAAGAATAAACAGAAAATATTTAAAATAATTAAAAATTAGTTGATCATTTTTAATTTTTTATTAAATTAAAAACATATGGCTAGAGTTACTATTGAAGATTGTATAAAAAAAATTTCAAATCCTTTTGAATTAGTATTATTTGCTGCGCAAAGAGCTAAAGAACTTAATCAAGGTGAAATTAGCGATTTAGATAAAGAAAATGATAAGAATACCGTAATCTCTTTAAGAGAAATTGCACAAGAAAAAGTTACAGCAAATTATTTAAAATTAGAATTAATAAAATCATTCCAAAAAAACGTTTCTTTGTTAGAAGAATTCGAAGAAAAAAAGAAATAATTAAATAGCTTTATTTAAAATTTAATTAAATTTATATTTATAAATGTAATTATATTAATAATAGAATAATAATATGGATGAACAATTAAAGCTTGTTGAGAAAGTAAAAAATTATTTTCCTAAATTAAATGTTGAGAATATAAACAAAGCATATGATTTTGGAAAAAAAGCTCATGGTTCGCAAATTAGAGCTTCTGGAGATCCTTTTT
>CEOQ01036295.1_pt1 | contig 20125 bp, 17 predicted proteins | sample 361351 | NCBI WGS metagenome assembly CEOQ01 (sample SAMEA2619907, study PRJEB7988) | marine metagenome | biome: marine biome (ENVO:00000447); feature: deep chlorophyll maximum layer (ENVO:xxxxxxxx); material: "saline water (ENVO:00002010), including plankton (ENVO:xxxxxxxx)" | depth 60 m | reverse complement strand
TCCTATAGAAAGTTCAATATACGGGACGTAATCGTTGAACCGCACAATAAACAGCAATCGGGGTCAAACCCAATCCCGGGAAATTCAAAATCTATAGGAGTCGCTGGAGATGACTACTTTATGATGCGACAGGTTTTAAAACGGCGGTTTGCAAAGGTCGCGTCTTCTATAGCAGATGGCCAAAAGGCGGTTATACCAGATTTGGTGGTTATCGACGGTGGTGCAGGTCATCTCTCGGCTTCATTAGATGTCGCTGAAGAACTTAAATTAGGAAATATTTGTTTTGTTGCGATCGCAAAAGGCCCAGATAGAAACGCTGGAAGAGAAGTATTCTACCAACCTGGAAAAAAGGCTTTTTCTCTTCAACCAAATGACCCCTTATTGCACTACCTTCAAAGGCTCCGAGATGAGGCCCATCGGTTCGCTATTGAGACTCATCGGGCGCGGCGTTTCAAAGCGATGACACGATCAGTGCTTGATGATATCCCGGCCGTGGGGCCAAAAAGGAAAAAGGACTTGCTTTTCCATTTTGGATCTGCGAGGGCGGTGGCCAGAGCGGGACTCAGAGATTTAGAACAGGTCGATGGTATAAGTAGGAACTTGGCAAAACAAATTTATGACCATTTTCATGAACATTAGTCTCAAAAACAATTACTATGGGAATTAAGTAAACTATTTCGTCTCAAAAACTTTAGGCTTAAGATATTTGAATGAAAAGCGTGCCAAACATTCTTACGATGACACGGATAGCAGTCATTCCTCTACTTATAGGATTTATTTGGATTGGCAGTCCAGGTTTCCGGTGGGCTGCCCTGGCCGTTTACAGTTTTGCTTGCGTGACAGATTATTTGGATGGATATCTCGCGAGATATCTTAATCACCAAACTGCAATGGGACGCCTTTTTGATCCGATTGCCGATAAGTTGTTAGTGGGCGCCTGTTTGTTAGAACTTTGCGCATTCGATTACATAGCTGGTTGGACCGTTCTTCCGGCTTTAGTAATTTTGTTAAGGGAAATATTGGTTTCAGGACTGCGGGAGTATTTAGCAGAAATAAGAGTTGGCTTACCCGTAAGTAAACTTGCTAAGTGGAAAACTAGTTTGCAAATGATTTCTATTGGTTTTCTAATTGTTGGCGATGCCGCTCACAGCTCCATACCTGCCCTGCTGATAGGGGAAATTTGTCTTTGGATGGCGGCACTGCTTACTATATGGACTGGATATGATTACCTAAGATCGGGGCTATTGTATCTAAGCTCGAAAAGTCCTGAGGAGAATAATTTAGAAGATTAAATCTCGCGTAACTAACTTAAAAATCTTGAGAATGTAACGATGAAAATTTTGGGTATATCGGGTTGGCACAATAGTGGAAAAACCACGCTCATAAAAAATCTAATCCCTGTTCTCGAGAAGAGAGGGCTAACGGTCTCAACAGTCAAACATGCTCATCATAATTTCGAGGTTGATAAACCGGGGAAAGACTCATATGAGCATAGGCTGGCGGGAGCGCAGGAGGTAATTATATCATCAAGAAATCGCTGGGCTCTTATACATGAACAGAAAAACCAAACAGAGCCGGGTTTACCTGAGTTACTAGATAAATTAATGCCTGTAGATCTCGTGCTAATTGAAGGGTTCAAAAAGGCGGATCACGTTAAATTAGAAGTGCACAGGAACGAGCTTGGAAAAGATTTAATTTGCCATAATGATCCAAAGATATGCATGGTCGCTAGTGATGTAGAACTTACTGGTCTTCACGTGCCGGTCTTTGATATAAATGATTATGATGCGGTTTCGGACTTCATAATTGAACATCTAAAAATAAAAGTGACGTAAATATGGTCCAACTAACGAGCGATTGTTTTGCTTTTGGGGGTAAACTAACCCAGATAGATGATGCTTTAAAGCTGGTGTTGAAAAACCTTAGGGTAAGGGCCGGCAGTGAAAAAATTATACTAAGTAGGGCATTAAATAAAATTCTTGCGGAGGATGTGGTAGCCCCGCAAAATGTTCCTGCAGAAAATAATTCGGCCGTGGACGGTTATGCAATTTTCTTTGATGACCTTAATGAGTCAGGAAAAACGAAATTGCCCGTAGTCGGTAAAGCTGCTGCTGGTAGACCGCTTAACCGTAAACAAAAAAGGGGAGAGGCAGTTAGAATTTTCACGGGAGCAGTAATGCCCCATGGTGTAAATTCGGAAAACCCAGATACTGTCCTAATGCAAGAGGACTGCAAACTTCAAGATGGAAAGGTGATAATTCCGGCAGGCATAAAGCGCGGATCTAACAGGCGTCTGGCAGGAGAAGATATAACTTCGGGTGCGTGCATTCTTAAAGAAGGACAGCGTTTGAGGCCGCAAGATATTGGTTTGGCTGCTGCAACTGGGAGGGCCTTTTTGCGTGTGCGTAGACCGTTGCGAGTTGCCGTATTTTCCACAGGTGACGAGGTTCTAAATCCGGGAGATAGGTTTGCCAGGGGTAAGATCTATGATTCAAACCGTTTTACGCTATTAAATTTACTAACAGCCTTAGGCTGCGAGGTGGAAGATATAGGCGTCATTCCCGATAACCCGAGCCTTATTGAACAGGCCGTATTATCTTCAGTTGAAAAGCAAGATTTGATAATTACCTCCGGAGGGGTATCCACTGGTGAAGAGGATCATGTAAAAAATCTCATTGAAAAAACAGGTGAGTTACTATTTTGGAGGTTAGCTATCAAACCGGGGAGACCCGTTGCATTAGGGACATTAAAGGAAGCTTTTTTTATTGGATTACCTGGAAACCCTGTAGCGGCGATGGTAACATTTCTTAAAATTGCTCGGCCAATAATTCTTCATCTCTCGGGAGCTAAAAATATTCATCCCCGACCATTTCTTGGACGCACAGATTTTGAGTATGTGAAAAAACCTGAGCGAAAAGAGTATGTAAGGGTGAAAGTACGTGAAGATAAAACAGGGGAACTGGTTTTTACTAAATATCACAAAGAGGGGGCTGGTATCTTATCTTCACTAGTTTTTGCTGATGGTCTGGTGGAATTGCCGGAAGATGTAACAAAAATTAGGAAAAGTGATATAGTGAAGTATTTTCCATTTAGCGAGTTTGGAATATGAAACTTCTCTATTTTGCATGGATAAGGACAAGGTTAGGTGTCTCGGAGGAATTGATCGATGTCCCTCCGGATATAAAAAACGTCAAGGGGCTTATAGATTGGCTAATCAACCAAGGTGATGCTTATAAAAACGTATTTAGTGACCTTAGCCTTTTAAGAGTCGCGGTAAATCAGGAATATGTTGACCTGGATCATACAATCACTCCTGATGATGAAGTTGCTTTCTTTCCGCCGGTGACTGGGGGTTGATATAGTGATCAGGGTGCAAAAAGAAGACTTCGATGTAGGATTGGAGTTAGCAAATCTTACCAAAAACAATTTCAAAATAGGGGGTCTGGCTTCATTCGTTGGCCTTGTTAGAGATATGACTGGGCCGGACACAATTTCGTCTATGACGCTAGAGCATTATCCAGGAATGACGGAAAAGCAGCTCGAACGCATTGAATTGATGGCTAATCAAAAGTGGGACCTCGAAGCCAGCCTCATTATCCACCGATATGGTAAATTGGATTTAGGCGATCAAATTGTTTTGGTGGCATGTGCTTCGCCACACCGAGGCGAGGCATTTGACGCTTGCCACTTTCTGATAGATTGGTTAAAGACGAAAGCGCCATTTTGGAAGTTGGAGGAAACACCTTCAGGCTCTAATTGGGTGGACGCTAATGAAGCGGATAAAGAAGCAACTGAACGCTGGATTTTGTCGTAGCTCGAAATTTTTTCACAATAGATTGGTTCCCTTAGAAATAGGATTGCCGTTTAAGTATTCTTTTGTGTTCATAACTTTTTTTCCTTGTTTTTGCAGGCGCACTAATCGAAGACTGTTTCTGCCGCATGAAATGGTAAGTTTATTGTCTATAATCGTTCCCGGCGGAAATGTTTGCTTGGCGGCTGGAATTACTTTGCCTTCAAATATTTTTATCCTTGAACCATTGATTTCTGTCCAAGCGCCGGGCCAGGGGGATAAAGCCCTAACCAATTTCTCAATTTCCTCGGCAGACTTGTCCCAGTCCACATGCCCCTCATCACGGGATAGCTTCTCTGCATAAGAGATGCCCGAAGTCGACTGCTCTATTGCCTGGAGATTGCCACTATCAATGTCTTTAAGCGTTTTGTTAATTATGCATGCGCCGAGACTGGCCATTGATTGGTGCAGTGTCTCGCCGGTTGTTTGGTCTGTGATCTCCACCTCGCTCTTAGTAAAAATAGGACCAGTATCTAGCTGCTCATCCATTTGCATAATGGTGATGCCAGTTTTGTTGTCACCGGCCATAATGGCGCGTTGTATCGGAGCCGCGCCTCTCCACCGAGGAAGTAAGGAGGCGTGTATATTTATGCAACCAAGGCGTGGCGTCTCCAAAAACGTTTTTGGCAGAATTAAGCCGTAAGCCACGACGATTGCTGCGTCCAACCCCAGTTCCTCAAAATACCTTTTTTCCTCCTTGTTATTTAGACTATGAGGAGTTTTGACAGTTAGTCCGTTCAGTTCTGCTAAAGACTGTACTGGCGAGACTTTATTTTTTTTACCTCTACCTGCCGGGCGTGGTGGTTGCGTGTAAACCGCACAAATATCATGGCCGAAAGATATAAGGGATTGAAGTGTTGGTACCGAAAATTCTGGCGTACCCATAAATGCTATTCTTAATTTTGTGTTCTTGCTGGACATGAGCCTTTATTTACAAACCTCGATTAACTTGTTCTTTTTTTGCTTTGACCATTTTCTTAAGAATCATATTTCGTTTGAGCGAAGACAGGTGATCTACAAAAAGAATACCATTGAGGTGATCTATCTCGTGTTGAATGCAAACGGACAGAAGACCATCGACGTCTATCGTTTGTTGCTTACCTTTTTCGTCGGTGTAGCTAACTCTTGCTTCTGCTGGCCTAGTAATCTCGGCATAAAAACCGGGTAGGGAAAGGCAACCTTCTTCATGCGTAGAAAGTTCCGTAGATACAGAAACTAATTCTGGATTAACCATTCGATAGGGCTGGGGAGCTTCGTCTTTGGATGAACAGTCAATCACAATAATTCTTTGTTTTATTCCAACTTGTGGAGCGGCAAGACCAATCCCAGGAGCTTGGTACATCGTTTCCAGCATGTTGTCCATGAGACTAAGAATAGTTGCATCGATTGTATTTACTGGGTTGCATTTAGTTTTAAGCACAGGGTCTGGAGCCCAGACTATCGGCATGGTGGCCATTCTGTTCCCTCTTGAAATTTTTGAATCTCCGTACGGTATGTAATGTCCTGCGTCAAGTGATAGCGAAGGGTAAGCTATCTAGACGCTCCACCATATACAATATATTGTTATGGTTGTACCAACTAATCTAAATGGATACTTATTTGTGGACTTGAATTTATTTACAACACTAATAGTGATCCTTTTTTTTGTCGTTTTATTAACATTCGTAGTTGTTAGAAACGGGGCCTCTACAAGGCAAGTCATTCGGGAACTTCAAGACAATCGAATTTCGACAAAAGATACAACGGATAAATTAGCAACTAATCAAGGCGAGTTGGCAGGGCGCCTGACCCAGCTATCTGAAACTCAGGTAACCAATCAAAACCGATTGATTGATTTGATGCAGTCACAAGAAAGAGCCGTTAGTAAAAAGCTTGAAGAGCGGTTAGCAGATCTTGGACAGCGCTTTGGCGAAGGAATGGAAAAATCCCGCGTCAGCCAACAAACAAGCCTTGGCGAACTTAAAGAACGTTTAGTGCGTATAGATGCTGCGCAAAAAAACATAGAAGAACTATCCAGTCAGGTAGTTGGACTTCAGGACATACTCTCCAATAAGCAAGCGCGTGGTGCCTTTGGCGAAGTTCAACTGACAGATCTTGTAAAATCGATCATGCCGCCAAATTTTTACAGTTTTCAGGCTACACTATCCGGGGGTAGAAGAGTCGATTGTTTATTAAATTTGCCATACCCGCCAGGACCGATAGCTATAGACGCGAAGTTTCCTCTGGAGAGTTATAGATTGCTCGTAGATGCGGGAAGTGATCGAGATAAAAATCAAGCGAGAAAATTGCTTGCTACAGATGTTTTAAAGCATGTTAGTGATATATCGGAAAAATATATCGTCCCCGGAGAAACTGCTGAATCCGCCTTATTATTTCTGCCGTCTGAAGCAGTCTATGCTGAGTTGCACGCAAACTTGCCTGATGTAATTGAAAGGTCATGGAAGTCCAAGGTATGGGTTGTTTCACCAACTACCTTGATGGCAACATTAAATACGATAAGAGCTGTTCTAAAAGATTCGCAGATGAGAGAGCAAGCCCACGTTATTCAGCGGGAGATAATGATACTTTTGCAGGACATTGGGCGATTAGATGGACGGGTTGGAAAATTGGAAAATCATTTTAGGCAAGCAGAAGATGACCTCAGACAAATTCGGGTGTCTACAGAGAAGATAACAAAACGAGGCAATAAAATCGAAGAAATTGAATTGCAAGGAGAGCCGAACCAGGCCTCTTTTGGAAAGGATCCTGGAACACTATCTAATGATGATCACACCAGTTTGAAGATCCAAAAATAATAAATACATCTCTAAATTTAATTATGTTGTGCGAAACTAGCAACGAATGTAAAACGTGGCGGTTTTTGAAAACATCTTAATACAATATGTTAATCAGAATTTTGATTTTCCAATCGAAGGTTATTTGATTGAATACTCGTCAATTGACGTCAAGGCCGCATCAGCTTACTTTATTATTTCTAGGTTAAAATTGTTCCGAGGAGATGTGATATGTCAGAAACAAAAAAGCTGGCCGACTTTGCCGCAAATCTCTCTTTTAATGATATACCTAAAGACGTGGTTGAGCGAATAAAGTTTTTAACCATGGACACTGTTGGTATATCGATACGTGCCATGCATGATGCGGAATCAACGCCAGCGCTTCTATCGGCTAGCCACGCAATGGGCTATATCGGAGGCCAAAGTAGGGTTATGGGCAGCAGCACGACATATACTCCTCCGGCGGCAGCCATGATAAATGGTACGCTGGCGCATAGCTTGGACTTCGACGACACCCATGCTGCGGGATCTCTCCATACCAGTGCTCCAATTATCCCAGCAGTCTTTGCCGCTGCCGAAATGACCGGAGCGAGCGGTAGGGATGTAATTACTGCAATCGCAGCGGGCTTTGAAGTGCAAATCAGATTGAGTTTGGCTCTAAATCCTACTGAGCATTACAAGAGAGGGTATCACCCTTCCGCAACCTGTGGAACTTTTGGCGCGGCAGCAGGGGCAGGATTGATATTCAAATTGAATAGTGAAAATATGGAAAGTGCTTTTGGGATAGCAGAGTGCCAAACTTCAGGATCGATGCGATTTTTGGCTGACGGCGCTTGGACAAAACGATTTCAAGTGGGGTATGCAGGACACAATGGATTGATAGCAGCCTGTTTGGCTCGCGAAGGCTTCAAGGGACCAATAGGATCGGTAGAAGGAAAAGATGGATTTTTAAAGTCGTATGCCCCCAGCCCCGACTTATCGAGAGCGGCCCAAGATCTCGGAGAAGTCTGGGAAACTATGAATATCGCGGTTAAACCGTATCCTTCTTGCAGGTATAGTCACGCGGCTATGGGTGCCCTTGCGGAAGTTCGCAGCAAACATCAAGTAACAGCGGAAGAAGTCAAATCCGTAGAGGTAGGATTGCCTCACACGGGTTGGCGCATCATTGGTGAAACTGATGACGTAAAGCGAAGGCCGGTGGGAGCAGTAGATGGGCAATTTTCCATGCCCTTTTGTGGTGCAGTTGTTTTGAGACAGGGAACAATGGGATGGGATGATTACGCAAAGCATCTGAACGATTCTTCCACTTTAGAACTAGCTGGAAAATTTACCACGGTAACAGATCCATGGGCGGAATCAGAATATCCTTCAAATATGGCAGGCATAGTAAGGGTTAAAACAGAGCGAGGTGAATTCGAGGAAAAGGTTTCAGTTCCGAAAGGCGAACCCAGTAATTTCATGACTTCAACCGAAGCTCGCGATAAGTTTGACGACCTTGTGTCACCTTATTTAGAAAGAAAACAGCTTGATCAGTTAGTGGATGTCCTCCTCAAATTAGATGAAGAAGAATCAATAGTCGCGATGTTAGATCTCACTAGATCTCAAGAAAGCGGACTTCGAATGGCAGGAGAAGACTAGGGAGGATCAATGTCATACGAAAGTAGAGCTATCGAAACAGGTGCGGGAAATCGTTTCCGCGAAGAAATTGGTCGCTACTTTGAGGAGTTTAACGTTGGGGACGTTTATGAACATCGGCCAGGTAGAACAATAAATGAGGCAGATAATTCTTGGTTTACGCTTTTGACGATGAATACTCACCCCCTTCATTTCGATTCAGAATACGCAAAAAATAGCGAGTTTGGTAAGATTTTGGTGAACTCATGCCTTACGTTGTCCATCGTAGCTGGGATGAGCGTGAGTGACGTCAGTCAAAAGGCTATTGCAAACCTGGGTTGGACAGACATCAAACTACCCGCTCCCGTTTTTATAGGAGATACAATTTACGCTGAAACGGAGGTTCTGGAGAAGCGGGAATCAAAATCTCGTCCGACCCAAGGGATTGTGTCTGTGCGAACTAGAGGAACAAAATCCGACGGAACTGTTTTCATGACTTTTGATCGCACCATACTAGTCGCGAAACGTGGACACGGTATCGAAAATTGATCTTGTCTTAAAATACAATTTAACTAAAGGAAGGTTAGAGAGAATTAGCCATGGCTGTAGCTGAAGATTTTTCGTTTGAAGAGCGTAAAGAACAGGAAAGAATGGTTTTAGAAAGTGTGGAACGGTTTCTGGACAAAGACGTCGCGCCCTATGCGCATGATTTAGAGGCAGATGATACGTATCCACAGGAAATCGTGGATAAGATGGTCGATATGGGCCTTTTTGGAGCTACAATTGGGTCTGAGTACGGTGGTCTAGGTTTGTCAGTTTCTACATATGCGAAGATTGTTGAACGAGTCTCAACTGTATGGATGTCTGTATCGGGTATCTTTAATTCGCATCTTATAATGGCGGCGGCGGTTGAGCGGGCTGGTACAGAGGAACAAAAAGCAAAGTGGCTTCCTAAATTTGCCTCAGGGGAACTACGAGGAGGCATAGCGCTAACAGAACCTGATGCAGGTACTGATCTTCAAGGCATACGCACCAGGGCAGATAAATCTGGGAATGGTTATTCGTTAAATGGCGCAAAAACTTGGATTAGTAATGCAGTCGAAGGCGGTATATTGGCAATTCTGGCGAAAACAGACCCGGAGGCAGAGCCCAGACATAAAGGTATGAGTCTTTTCCTTGTAGAAAAAAGTTCTGAATTCCAAGTAACAAAAAGGATGAAAAAACTTGGGTACAAGGGCATTGACTCTGGTGAGTTTGTTATGGATGACCTTTTTGTCCCGGGTGAAAATTTGATTGGGGGAGTGGAAGGTAGGGGTCTTCAGCAAATTTTAAGCGGCTTGGAACTGGGTCGAATAAATGTTGCGGCCAGAGGCGTGGGCATTGCCAAAGCATGTTTGTTGAAATCTGTTGAGTATGCGCAAGTTCGAAAGACGTTTGGAAAGCCAATTGCTGATCACCAATCAATCCAAATCAAGCTCGCTGATATGGCTACACAGGTTGAGTCTGCAAGACTGCTAACGGAACAAGCAGCATTGGCCTACGACAAAGGTGAGCGCTGTGATATGGAAGCAGGCATGGCGAAACTAGCAGCTAGTGAAGCGGCTCTGCATAATAGCCTTGAGGCCATGAGATTGCACGGTGCCTACGGCTATTCGAAAGAGTTTGATATAGAGCGTTACTACCGGGATGCGCCATTATTGGCTATTGGTGAAGGCACAAACGAACTGCAAAAGTTGATAATAGCAAAGCAATTAATAGCAAGAAATCCTGTTTAAAATAACAAAGTCAGTTTAGATATGTAACTTAAATTACGCTTTTTAAGCTGCATGCTAATCAGCGATTATGAGTTGGATCGCTGCACTTTATATTGGCTTCTAAATTCGTGGTGCCGGTGCTAGGTATCGGTGTTAATTCGATAGTGAGGAAGGGGAGCCTATGGCAATTAATATAGGCGTGGACGTAGGCGGGACATTTACCGACTTTGCGGTCAGTATGCCGACAGACGGCACGCATCTTTATTACAAGGTCCCATCGACGCCCGAAAAGCCAGATCGAGCAATCATTCGAGGATTGGAGGACTTATTAAGCAGTCATTCGATAGAACCAAGCGGAGTTCTGAGATTTTCCCATGGTACGACGGTGGGTACAAATGCCCTAATCCAACGTCAGGTTGGAAAGGTTGCCATCATCACCACTAGAGGTTTTAGAGACCTCATAGAAATAGGGCGGCAAACCCGTCCAAAAGTTTATGACATGCACCAAGATTTCCCGAAACCGCTTGTGCCTCGTTGGCTTCGTTATGAGGTGTCTGAGAGAATACTGGCTGACGGGAGAATTCATATTCCGTTAGACGAGAATGAGGTCAAAGAGTTAGGGAGAATTCTCTCATTGGAAAAAGTTGATTGCGTAGCAATTTGTTTTTTGCACTCGCATGCTTTTCCTAATCATGAGCAACGAGCTGCCGAAGTATTGAAATCAGTTATGGGTGATGGGATATCCATAATGACTTCTTCAATGGTCTATCCAGAGTTTCGGGAGTATGAAAGGTTTTCAACAACTGTTCTCAATGCTGCATTATTAACAGTAATGAGCGCTTATCTTGATCGCCTTACAGAAGAGGTCAAACGTATAGGTTTGGTCGCCGATCCAATGATCAGTCAAAGCGGAGGCGGGCTGATGTCAGCGACTTATTCCCGGCAGTTTCCTATCCGTTCCGCGTTATCAGGGCCCGCAGCTGGGGTCATTGGCGCATCCTATAGAGCTGTTGTAGCAGGAGAGCGAAATATTATAACTCTGGATATTGGTGGTACGAGTGCAGATGTATCACTGATAGCAAATGGTCAGCCTTCTACAGTGCATGCAAGGCATCTAGCAGGATTCCCTTTAAGACTGCCAGCTCTAGATGTGAGCGCAGTTGGTGCGGGCGGCGGTTCCATTGCATGGATAGACCGCGACGAACTTCTTAAGGTGGGGCCCGAAAGCGCGGGTGCCGATCCGGGGCCTGCTTGCTACGATAGAGGTGGCTCCGTGGCTACTGTCACAGATGCAAATGTGCTTCTGGGTCGTCTGCCCAGCGAAGCGCTTTTAGATGGTAGAATGCCCATACGTGCAGACTTGGCCAAAAATGCTATTGATAGTCTATCGGCACAGTTAAATTTATCCCTTGAAGACACAGCCCTTGGTATCGTTCAAGTTGCCAGCGCAGTAATAGTAAAAGCAATGCGAGCTATTTCTGTCGAGAGGGGGCACGACCCCTCAGCCTTTACGCTGTTTGCTTATGGCGGGGCCGGTCCGCTGCATGCGATGGAAGTAGCAAAAGAGCTTGGGATCAAAAAGGTTTTCATACCTCCTAACCCTGGTATTTTATGCGCAGAAGGGCTTTTGAGCTCAGATCTGATTGCGGATTTTGTCAAACCTATACTTTGTCGTTTCGATGAAAGTGTGATCCAGAACATTACACTTGTTTGGCAAGATTTGAATAATCAAGCGGTCAAATGGTTTCAAAGCGAAGATGTTTCAGATGAAAATAGAAAGACAACTTGGGTGGCCGATCTTCGTTATGAGGGGCAGAACTTTGAACTTTCAATACCATTTGAGTTTGATAAATTTGGTAAAAGCGAGATTGAACAATTAAGGTCAGCTTTTGATGAAGCACATGAGGTTGCTTATGGGTACGCCCAACCAAATGAGTATGTTGAACTTGTCAACATTAAGGTCAAGCTTTCGGGAGTGCTGGCTAAACCATCCCTGCCCAAGCTAGCAGTATCTGTGGATGCTAAACCAATTTCTGAGCGCAAGGTTTGCTTTCAAAAAGGTGAGTGGATGGAGACTAAGGTCTACCGTCGATTAGATCTATCGCGAGGTCAGTCACTTACCGGTCCGGCGATAATAGAACAAATGGACAGTATAATAGTGGTTTTTCCTGGAGACATTGCCAGAGTTGATGACTGGGGAAACCTCCTAGTGAATATAAGTTGAAATGGATAATTAAGATGCCAAGCTTATCCCCAATTGAGGTTGAACTTCTTCGAAATGGTCTTACTAGCATTTGCGATGAGATGTTCCTTGCGATTATGAAGAGCGCCTATTCCACTAATATAAAAGAAAGACACGACCACAGTGCAGCTATTTTTGATGCCGATGGCAGGGTTGTTGTTCAGGGTGAAAGTTTACCTCTCCACTTAGCATCTATGCTTGGATTGGTAGAGGTTGTCTTAGACCGTTATGGAAAAGAAAATATCAGTCCAGGAGATATGTTTTTGTCAAACGACCCTTTTGTGGGCCGTGGTTCTCATCTGCCTGACGTCGCTATTCTTGCACCCGTGTTTCGAGAAGATGAATTGGTTATGTTTGTCTCTAATATAGCACACCATTCCGATATCGGCGGGATGGCGCCGGGTTCGATGGCTGGCGGGATGACGGAAATTTACCAGGAAGGGCTTAGAATACCACCTATTAGGATAGTGAAGAATGAAGAGATTCTGCAAGATATATTGGATTTAGTTTTGTTAAACGTAAGAGTTCCCTCGGAGCGTAGAGGCGATTATATGGCTCAAATAGCAGCAAATAAATTGGGAACCAGGCGTCTTCAGGAGCTTTTTAGAAAATGGACTAAAGAGCAAGTTTCGGAGGGTTGCAGAGGGATAATTGATGCTGTTACCAGGCGAATGAAGAGTGGAATCGCAGATCTTCCGGACGGTGATTATGAGTTTGCTGACGTATTAGATGATGACGGTATGGGAACTAAAGACATACCGATTTCTGTGAAGATCAATATTAGGCATAATGAAATTTGGCTCAATTTTGCGGGGTCAGGTGCTCAGGTTACAGGTAATATGAATAATAGTTTTGCGGGACTTCAGGCAAGTGTGCTCTTTGCGCTGAAAGTTTTAATCGATCCGGATGGGCCAACCAATCACGGAATGCTAGATCCTGTTCATATTGAGGCTCCTGAAGCGAGCGTTGTTAATGCCTCATTCCCGGCCGCAACAGCGGCAAGAGCTCAAACATGTCAACGTATTATCGATGTCATACTTGGCGCACTGGCGCCTGCCGTACCGGAACGTGTTATAGCTGCCTGTAATGGGGCAAATGGAGTTGCAACTTTCTCGGGTAAGGGACCCGACGGGCAGTACTATCTATATATGGAAACTATTGGTGGCGGTGCCGGAGGGCGTTCTTACAAGGATGGTTCCGATGGAATACAGGTACATGTCACAAATACCTCTAACTTACCCGTGGAAGCCCTTGAAAGTGAGTATCCGCTTTTAGTTGAAAAATATGAACTTGTTGAGAATTCAGGCGGGGCAGGCAAATGGCGTGGTGGGATGGGGCTCAGAAGAGTGTATCGGGGCCTGGGCCATACATTAACATTTTCGGGGCAAGGTGAAAGGGCGGTCACCCCGCCATGGGGGTTGTTTGGTGGTAAGGGCGGTGGTACCGGGTCCATATCATTGATCCATCCGGACGGAATTAATGAAGCGCTAGAAATCAAACCGGCATCGCTTCAGGTTGATCCATTAACAGCGGTTTGTATAGAAACACCCGGCGCAGGTGGTTATGGTATGCCAAGTGAAAGAGACAAAGAGTCTTTATTGGAAGACCTGAAGTCAGAGAAATTTTCTAGGGCTTTTCTTAAAGAGAATTATAATTTTGAAATCTAACCCCCACAAAATATTTAGATTAAGGCATAGCTAAAAAATGCTATTAATATTCGATCGAAAGGTTTATCCCTAACAACCCCAACTTGGCGTTACATTGATGTTGCCCCGCCATCGATTACGAGTTCCCCTCCAGTCATGTATGAAGACTCCTCCGAAGCTAAAAAAATCACTCCTGAGACGATTTCGTCTATTGTTCCAAGACGTCCAAGTGGAACGCGACCAAGTCTTTCTGCCAAAGCCTTGGGGTCAGACATGGCTTGATGGATCATTTCTGTATCGATAGGACCAGGAAAAATGGCGTTACTCCGTATATTGTCTTTGGCGTGCTGGGTAGCGATAACTTTACTTAAAACCCTAACCGCGCCCTTGCTTGCGGCGTAAGCGGGTTCTTGTGTTGTTGCTTGTCCAAAACCTGCTACTGAACAAATATTAACAATAGAACCACCGCCGGCGCGCCGCATTGCCGGGATAGAGTGCTTTGCACCAAGAAAGACACCTTTAGAATTAACCGCTTGAATTCTGTCCCACTCGTCCACCGTACGCTCCTCTAAAGGAACTCGGGGAATAACAATGGCGGCATTATTAACTAAAACGTCAAGTTTTCCATAAGTAGAGACGGTAGTCTCTACTGCTGTGATCCAATCTGATTCACTTGTTACGTCTAAATGTAGGTATTTTGCTGACTTGGACTGTTTATTTATTTCTGCTTCGACTGCGTAGCCATTTTCATCAAGAATATCGCCAAAAACCACTTTGGCCCCTTCTTTAACAAAAGCTTTTGCTTCTGCAGCGCCTTGGCCTTTTGCGCCACCAGTAATTATGGCAACCTTGCCTGCTAATCGTCCCATGATCCTGTCTCCATTCAATAAATGGTAAAGTTAACTTGCGCAAACGAGATAAAGACTAAACAGAATTTATTTACGTCGCAATTGTCATGGCTGAAAAAGGAGATACCTGATACTGTCGAAAGTGATTTGAAAAATAGAATTTTTAAGTATTAGAAAATTTCACATGTTCAGCGAACTTCTAGCGTAAAATGCCAATAAACTTTGGAATAGTCGGGCTGGGAATGATTGCACGTTTTCATGCCAAAGCAATAGCGGCGACATCAGGCGCGGAGCTTACCGCCGTTTTCTCTCGCGATAAAAAAAAAGCGAGAGATTTTTCGAAAGAATTTGGTGCGGCCCCCTATACAGATTTAGACAAGTTTCTTGATCATGCTAATTTAGACGCAATTAGTATTTGTACCCCTAGTGGTAATCATCTTGAACCTTGCATTGCAGCAGCAAAGGCTGGGAAACACGTTGTATGTGAAAAACCGCTTGAAATAAATACAACTCGAATAGATAAAATGATAAGCGCATGCCGAAGTTCAAACGTGTTGCTTTCAGGCATTTTTCCAAGACGATTTAATTCATCCACACGTTTACTGAAGGACGCCATCGATGCTAACCGCTTTGGCGAAATAAATATGGCCGATGCTTACATCAAATGGTGGAGGAGCCAAGCATATTACGAAAGTGGAGATTGGAGAGGGACATGGCGTCTGGATGGTGGTGGTGCACTGATGAATCAATCTATACATACGATCGATTTACTTTTATACCTGATGGGACCAATAGATAATGTGCGCGCGGAAACGCGGCGACGTGGACATACCTCCATAGAAGTTGAAGATACTGCGGTAGCGCTTTGTGAATTTCAATCCGGCGCGATAGGCGTTATTCAGGGATCAACAGCAAGTTGGTCGAAAACAGGCCATCCTGCGGAAATACACATAACAGGTTCTCGGGGGTCAGTATTTATGGCGGACGATTGTTTTCGGGTTTGGGAGTTTGTCGACGAGTCGGAGGAAGATCAAGTCATTAGAAATAAGTTCATGCTTCAGAAGGGCTTAATAGCTGCAGGGGGAGCTGACCCGTCTGCTATAGATTACTCCTGGCATGCGCGGAATTATGAGGACATTGTCTATGCTCTCACCAATGAAGTGAACCCGAAAATAACAGGGGAAGAGGCTAGACGGGCGGTGGCTGTTGTAGGAGCTATTTATGAGTCGGCGGCATCAGAAGGAAAGCGCGTGGAGGTTTTATAGCTATGTATCTGACTGGATTTGCAGATGAAGTATCACAAAATATAGAGGATCAAATAAAGGTCACAAAAGAGTTGGGTTGGAATTCTATTGAGGCTCGAAGTATTGGTGGATCGAATATACACGACATATGTGAACCTGAATTTGAAAGAGTGTGTAATCTCTTATCTGAACACGAGATTTACGTGAACTGTTTTGGTTCGACTATTGCCAATTGGAGTAAAAAAGTCAGTGATCCTTTTGATATAAGTCTGGAAGAGGTTGAAAGAGCAATTTTGAGAATGCGACGCTTGGACGTAAAGCTAGTTCGTATCATGAGTTATGCTCGTTGTGCCGGTGAGTATCAATATAAAGAGGAACGTTTCAGAAGATTAAAAATTATTTGCAGCCGGTTTTTAGATGCTGGGATCACGCCGGTTCACGAAAATTGCATGAATTATGGAGGAATGAGCTGGGTTCATACCATGGAACTTATAGACAATATACCAGGGCTGAAATTGGTTTTTGATACGGGAAACCCAGTGATATCAAAAGACTATTCTAAGACGGATGATCGAAAACAGGATCCGTTAGAGTTTTTTAAAAAAGTATATCAGCATGTGGAGCACATTCATATTAAGGATGCCGTTTTAGACGGAGATCGGGAATGTTTCGTGTTTCCGGGCGATGGGGACGCAAAAATTATAGATATCTTAAAAGAATTGAAGCACATAAATTATGATGGAGGTATATCTATCGAACCCCATATGGCTTCAGTCTTTCATGACCCGGACGCCGGCACTGCGTCCTTGGAGGACGGCTATCGGATTTATATTGAATATGGAAAACGTTTAATGAGGCTCCTTAACAGCATAGACTACAACGCTAGGGCATTTGCGTCTTAATCATGAACCGCTATCGTTAACTTATCCATGTTTGTAAAAAAGATTAATGCTCAAAATTAGCATTTGATCCGCTTTCGTTCGCCGAGCAATTATATTATTTAGTAGGAAATGCAGATTAATTTCTTAGAATGTTGTGAACGATTGAAAAGAATACAGAAAAATTATAAATCGTTTCTGCGCGACCTTTAAGTTTTGTCCAAATGAGATAGCGTTTGAAAAAGTCGATTGGAGAGTAATTGAATGGCGGAGCTCTTTTCTCATCCATTAGATGGAAAGTTCGTTGCCCGGCTGAAGAATAATATCGAGGGGCATGTTCATTTTGACCCTTATACCGTGGGTAGATATTCAACTGATGCGTCCATTTATCAGGTTGCGCCATTTGGTGTCGTTATACCTAAAACAATACAGGACCTAGTTGCTGCAGTTGAAATAGCTGCCGACTATAATATTGCTATTTTACCTAGGGGCGGAGGAACGAGCCAATGTGGCCAGACAGTTAATCAGGCCATTGTCATAGACTGCTCACAATATCTTAATAAAATAGTCGACTTTGACTATGATCAGCGAAAAATATCGGTTGAACCAGGCATCGTTCTTGACCACCTGAATAGTTACCTAAAACCCTATAACCTCTTTTTTCCGGTGGACATTTCCACAGCATCGCGAGCAACCATCGGGGGAATGACCGCAAATAACTCGTGTGGCGGTCGATCAATCCGTTATGGAATAATGGTGGATAACGTGCATTCGATTGATGCTTTTTTGATTAATGGGCAGCATGCCAGATTTGCGGATACGCCAAGTGACCTTAACCATGTTAAAGGCACAGAGCACTATCGCCTATTAGTTAGCTCGGTAAGGGAAATAGCTAATAGAGAAAAGTCACAATTGGACAGTTTTTTTCCAAAGTTAAAACGAAGAGTTGGTGGTTATAATTTGGATACAGTAGATCCGCGAGGTCATAACATGGCGAAATTACTTGTAGGATCTGAAGGGACACTTGCAACATTCAAGAATATAGAGCTGAATTTGCAAGAGATACCGAAGCAAAGGGTAATCGGTGTATGTCACTTTCCTACATTCTACTCCGCGATGGATGCAGCTCAGCATTTAGTGAAACTAGATCCGATCGGCGTGGAGTTAATAGACCGGACGATGATCGAGCTTGCGCGGAATATCCCAATATTCAAACCCACAGTTGATAGTTTCGTGAAGGGTGAACCTGACGCGGTACTATTGGTTGAATTTTCCGGAGAGGAATTAAATCCTCTAAAAAACAAGCTAAAAGAATTAGATACACTAATGTCCGATCTTGGTTATCCCAACGCTATTATTGAGGCCATTGATCCGGTTTTTCAAAGTAAGATAACTGAGGTTCGTCAACAAGGCCTCAACATCATGATGTCGATGAGAACGTCAGGAAAACCGGTCTCCTTTATAGAAGACTGCGCTGTTCCATTGGAAAATTTAGCTGAATATACGGATAGGTTAACAGAAGTATTTAAGAAATATGGAACTAACGGAACATGGTATGCTCATGCTTCGGTTGGCTGCCTCCACGTCAGGCCCGTATTGGATATGAAAAAGGGTGAGGATGTAAAGAAAATGCGGGCCATTGCAGAGGAGGCTTTTGAAATGGTTCGGGAATATAAAGGATCGCATTCAGGAGAACATGGCGATGGGATAGTTCGTTCTGAGTTTCATAGAAAAATGTATGGGGACCGTTTAGTAGATGCGTTTTCCGAGGTGAAGAATTTGTTTGACCCCAGGGGGTTGTTGAACCCAGGGAGGATTGTCAACCCTCCTAAAATGGATGATAGGTCTCTGTTCAGATTTAAACCGAGTTATAAAGAGGTTCAGATAAGGACAGCATTAGACTGGTCAGATTGGAATGGATTGTCTGGAGCCGTCGAGATGTGCAACAACAACGGCGCCTGCAGAAAAGACCCTGGCGGGGTAATGTGCCCTAGTTATAGAGTAACTAAAAATGAAAAACACGTCACAAGGGGACGGGCCAACACTCTACGTTTGGCGTTGAGTGGCCAACTAGGGCGAGATGCAATCTCCTCTAGAGAGATGTCAGAAACTATGGAGCTTTGTGTATCTTGCAAAGCATGTCGCCGAGAATGTCCGACTGGCGTGGACATGGCAAAAATGAAAATAGAACATAAATTTGCTTTCGTTCAAAAACACGGGCTAACAATGCGTGATAGGCTTGTAGGCTACCTTCCAAAATACGCTAGAATGGCATCTCAGTACCATACGGTTAGTAATCTAAGAGATAAATTGCCGGGATTACCCTGGTTGACCGAAAAGTTTTTGGGTTTATCGCAAAAACGTTCATTGCCTGTTTGGAATAGAGATCCATTCAAAGCTACAGAGGCAAGCAGGGCGACAAAAGAAAAGGAAGTGGTTTTAATGGCGGATACATTTAATACCTACTTCGAGCCAGATAATTTGCGTTCGGCACTTAGAGTATTAGAAAAGTTGGGGTATCAAGTTCATGTAGTGGATCCGTCCAAGGGGAATGGAAGGCCTGTATGCTGTGGAAGGACATATCTTTCTGTTGGGCTAGTTGAAGAGGCTCGCTCCGAGCTCAGCCATTTGATTGGTTGTTACCTCCCATATATCGACAAGAATATATCAATTGTTGGGCTCGAGCCTTCTTGTCTTAACACATTGCGCGATGAAGCTCTTGCACTGGGTTTAGGGGCTGATGCAGAAAAAATTTCTGAAAAGAGTATGATGCTGGAAGGATTTCTCCTGGAAGAGATCAGGCAAAAACGGATTAGTTTTAAACCTCTTCCTCTCGGAAAAAAGGTTTTATTGCACGGACATTGCCATCAAAAAGCTTTTGGCGATATGAGCGCAGTAGAACAGCTTTTAAAACTTATTCCTGACCTAGAGGTGGAGACTGTAAATTCAAGTTGTTGCGGTATGGCAGGCGCCTTCGGTTATGAAGCTGAGCACTACGAAACGTCCATCAAGATGGGAGAATTAGACCTCTTGCCTGCTGTTAGAAATGCCGACGAAGAATGTTTAATTGTTGCGGATGGAACAAGTTGTAGGCACCAAATAAGTGATGGCTCGCAGCGAAAAGCTCTTCATGTAGCTAAAGTTCTTGAGATGGTAGTTGAGTAGAACAATGATCAAAAAAATCACCATGATCAATAAAAAGAAAAGCGGTTTTGTTGCCAACATGACTAAACTAAAGATAGGAAAATAATATGACTTACCAAGCCGGTCCCCAT
>CEOQ01087705.1_pt1 | contig 20133 bp, 16 predicted proteins | sample 361351 | NCBI WGS metagenome assembly CEOQ01 (sample SAMEA2619907, study PRJEB7988) | marine metagenome | biome: marine biome (ENVO:00000447); feature: deep chlorophyll maximum layer (ENVO:xxxxxxxx); material: "saline water (ENVO:00002010), including plankton (ENVO:xxxxxxxx)" | depth 60 m | reverse complement strand
TGTGTTTTCGATTGAGAGTTGGAGCGTTTATTCTTAATCTTCTGAGCAGGTGATTCATTCTTTGTCTTATTAGCGGCAATTGGGGTGATAGCAGTAGATATGGCTGTGGAAGTAGGAACAGGAGCCAACGTTTTAGAGGTTACCGTTTGCTGAACTGTCGATTTTGTTGGCGGATTATGCTCCTGCTGAGATAACGAATCAGCTTTTCTCTGATCGCCACAAGCTACAAATAATAGCAAAGATATAAAATTTATCATCAATAGCTTCTTCATAATCAATCAAACCTTCAGATAATAATTAAATTGATCGTTAGTAACCGCCTAAACTAACGTTCCTGCAGGTATTCTTTCATATCTAATACTTGAATTGCATTAGTGGTCCCCGTAACTCCTGTCATCAAACCATAAACAATCGTAACAAGATCTTGATCAGTAATAGTATTTGAATTAATCAAAGTTTCGACAATACTACTTACCAATTTACTAGAATCTCTCTCCGCTGGCACCACTCCCACTGCTGTACAGCCCCAAAGTAGAGCAAGTCTATCTAACATAGTTTCGTCATGGGTTAGTACTGCTATTTCACTGTCTGGTCTAAATCTCGACACTTGCCTTGCAGACGCTCCAGAATTTGTAACCACCACAGGCTTGGCTCCTAAACTTTTAACCAATCGTGCAGCTCCAGAAGCTATGGCTTGAGTCCTAGTATCTTCACTCAAGTCTTGGTAATACGGATAAATCTCTTCAGCTTTCAATATAGCCCGAGCGGCAACAGACAAAGCTTCAACCGGGAACTGACCCACAGCAGTCTCATCTGATAACAGAATGGCATCACACCCGTCTAAGACAGCATTACTTATATCTGAAACTTCCGCTCTTGTAGGAGTTGGGGAAACAACCATCGACCGTAGCATCTGTGTGGCAATCACCGATACTTTGCCTGCCTGCTTTGCCTGAGACACTATATTTTTTTGAATGACTGGCACATCTACCATATCAATTTCCACGCCTAGGTCTCCTCGAGCAACCATCACTCCATCGACTTCAGACAGTATTTCATCAACATTGCCTACCGCTTCTGCTCTTTCCAGTTTTGCCATCATCGGCGCGAAGGCACCAACTTCTTTCATATATGACTTAGCATATCTCACATCTTCCAATGATCTGACAAACGAAACAGCTACCCAATCAACTCCCTGATCTACTCCAAACTTGATAGCTTCCTTATCAGCTTCAGTCAATACAGGAAGGTCGATTTTAGCTCCAGGTAAGTTCAATCCTTTATACGATGAGATCATCCCTCCATTTCTAACTCGACATTTAACAATCCCATCTTCATTTGAAATTATTTCCAAGCATATCGTTCCATCAGATATATATATCAAATTATCTTTGGTAAGGTTCTTAAGGATTTCCGCTTGAGGGAAAGGAATGACTTTGGGATCATCTGACGATTCAGCTGCTATAACAGACACTTTATCCCCATGATTCAGCTGGACTTGACCCTGAATGGTTCCAAGCCTCATTTTAATTCCACCGAGATCTTGAAGTATAGCTACTCGCCGATTATGTTTTTTGGAAGCTGCACGTACGGCCTGAATAATCTTTGCGTGACTTTCGAAAGTACCATGAGAAAAATTCAATCTGGCACAATCCATGCCATTTTCTACCAATTGATCAATAACCTCGGGCGACTCGGTTGCGGGTCCAATGGTTACAACAATCTTGGTTTTTCTCATATTATTCGTCACGAATTAAAAACCCGTGACCTCCCATACTATTGGATTTTATTTATCTTTATAGAAGGCATCCGTAGCAGTCTGCAATCCTGCTCTCCTGTTCACTATTAATGTGTCTCTGACTGAAGCTGCCCATTTATTAGATGCTTCGATTCCAGTCAAAGTATTTTGGAACTGAGGCATGACATATCTAGCCAATAATTCATAGCTATGCAGGATTTTCTCTCTCGCACACCAATCTTCAACCCTAATCATAAATTTACCAAACCCACCACTTATCTTTTGTAGACGTTGGATGGCTTCTATACAATCGTCAGGCGTCCCAACGATCCATTGATTGTTTTCTACCATATGATCAACTATTTGATTGTCTGGCACATCAGGGGCAGAATTTCCTAAGGTTTGATCAAAATATTCTTTGGTTATCCTAGCTCCGCCCACTCGTATGTCTTCCATTGCCTGCTCTTTAGTCTCTGACAAGTGAACTCCAACCGACAGCGCCCAGTCTTCTCTTCGTACAGTCTGGCCATGTTCTGCAGCTGTAGCTTCACAGATGGACCACAATTCCTGCAAATTCGTCTCTCTCACTAGACCTCTCGGGACGCTCAATGAAATCACTGAAGCTCCATACTTACCAGCAACTGTCACCCCGGCAGGCGATTGAACAGATGCCACAGCTATCGGTACTTGGGGTTGTTGATAAGGGCGCATTTGTAATATAGCTTCGTTTAGTTCGAACCAATCACTTTTGTACGTAATAGGTTCTGTTTCGGTCATAAGTCTTTTAATAATACCAACAGACTCATCCATCATTTCTCGTTGACGCGTAGGATCAATACCTAACATATAAGCATCTGATGCCAAAGCACCAGGGCCTACTCCTAGTATCACTCTACCTTTAGTTAAATGGTCTAATAAAGTGAAACGGTTAGCCACCATAAAAGGATGGTGATAAGGCAGGCTCACCACACCAGAACCTAATCGGATATTTTTAGTCCTTTCAGCTGCCGTTGCAATAAATACTTCAGGGGAAGAAATAGTCTCCCAGCCAGCACTATGATGTTCTCCGATATAAGCTTCATCAAATCCCAGATAATCTAACCATTGGATTATCTCTAAATCTCTTTCCAAAGCTAGTGTCGGATTTTCACCTACTCTATGGAAAGGAGCCATGAACACTCCGAATTTCATCCTACCTTCAAAACCCATAATGCTCCTCCTCATTCTAATCTACTACAATCTTACCATTCACAGTATCTTTCTCCAAGGAATTCTGTATCAATATTATTCAGTTGTCAGTTTGTTAAACAAACATTACAATTCGTTAAAATTAGTACAAGAGAGGAGGAAATCATGGCTAAAATCAAGCATATCGCTATTTCTTCAACAAATCCTGATGAAACTGCTAAATTCTACAAAGAATGCTTTGGATTAGAAGAAGTTGGAAAATTAGACGGCAAAAATGCCTATGGCTACTACCTGAGTGACGGAGATATCAACATGGCGATCTTGAATTTCAAGAACGATGATGTCGCAGGAGAAGAATTCGGGAAAGAGTATTCAGGAATACACCACATAGGTTTCCAAGTTGAAAGTATGTCTGACACTGAAGAAAAGCTGAAACAAGCAAATTCCGCCCCGCGTGAGACAATTAATAAAGCTTTGGGAGTAGGAATGGACAACCGTCATGCTAATGTTGAGGTCAAATATTCTGGTCCAAACGGGGAAATAATCGACATCTCCCAGACTGGCTGGGTTGGTACGTCAGGTATAGACTAATCAGTCAAGATATTTGAAAGCTAGAATTGGGCGTTCAGAATCTCTTAATTGAACGTCTAATTCTAGGTCCTGACCAGTCTCTATGTCTTCTGGGTTGCTCGCATCTACATTCAATATTCGAGCACTAATTCTAGGACCTTCTTCCAAGGTTACAATACCCGAACAGTAGGGTTTATCTCTCCCAAAACCTTCTTCCGCCATTCTAGTAGGAACGATTGATATACAAGTAAAAGTGCTTAGTTTCCCTTTACCAGTGAATTGTTTCTCGGATAAGTCCCCACTTTGACATGCTGAGCAGTAATACCTGATCTCAGCACTGAGTTCTCCGCAAACATTACACTGCACACCTATAAGTTTGTTTTCTTTTAGATTTTCAAAAAAATCAGCTGAGTCCATCTATACACCTTTCTTAAGAATATTTACGACACAAGTCCCGCCAGTTCCACCTACATTATGAGTGAGACCTACCTGTAAATCTCTTTCAACTTGCCTCTCCCCGGCTTCACCTCTTAATTGTTTAAAAATTTCTACGACTTGGCCGATGCCAGACGCCCCGACGGGATGTCCTTTAGATTTAAGACCTCCGGACGTATTGATTGGCTTATCACCATCTCTAGCTGTTCTACCCTCATCTACTGCGTGCGGGGCTTCGCCAGGCTTGAAAAATCCTAAGTCTTCTGTCGCTACCAATTCTGCGATAGTAAAGCAATCATGTACTTCAGCAATTTGGATATCATCCGGAACAACTTCAGCCATTTCGTACGCCATTTGGCCAGCTGCTTTAGCAGCCGAAAGAGAAGTGAGTTCATCAGAATCGTGTAATGCTTTACCTGTAGCTTGCCCGGTTCCAATAATGGTCACAGGATTGTCGGTATAACTGTCTACTATGTCAGATGAAACCAATAATAAACAAGCTGCACCATCTGTGATTGGAGCGCAGTCAAATAAGCGAAGCGGCCATGCAACCATCGGGTTAACACTGTCATCACTTAGAAAATCGATTTCATTATTCCATTCTGGAATTTCTTGTCCTCGTTCTTGGGCCCTTGCTTGTCTCCGTTTGATCATGTCGTCAATCGTTACATTAAATTGTGCATTAGGATTCAACTTACCATTCTTATGATTCTTAATGCCTACTTTCATTAGATGTTCTGGAGTCGTGTTATAACGATCCATATGTGCTTTGGCTAATTCACCGTAGATTCCAGGGAAAGTAAGTCCTGCCGGAATTTCATAAATACCATCAGCAGCTGTGGCCAATACGTCAGTCACATCTTCAGTAGGCAAATTAGTCATTTTCTCAACACCACCAACTAAAACAACGTCATACAATCCTGAAGCTATAGCTAAGATACCTTCTCGAAAGGCACTACCACTGCTAGCACACGCATTCTCAATTCTGGTAACAGGAGTAGGTGTAATTCCTAGCCAATCAGCAATGATGGGAGCCGTATGCCCCTGTCGTTCAAACAAATCTGATGAATAATTCCCTATATAAGCTGTCTGAATGTCATTGACATCAAATCTATCACCTAAATTTAACTGCATATCTTTAAACGCTTCTACGAATAAATCGCGGCTCGTTTTGGTAGGGAAAGCCCCAAATTTACATATCCCAACTCCAGCTATAGAAACCGATCTTGCTAATTTACGGGATCTTGTGGCATCAACCATACTAACCTCTAAATATAAATTTTCTATTCAAATCAATATTATGATGATGAACATAATGATAGTCAATCAAATGATTAAAGCTTCGGCTGTTCACAGAACCCTATTATTTGCTCTAGCTCATGAGCGGCTTGCAGCAAATTCAAGTCATCTGTAGGCGAACCTATCATTTGCAAACCTATTGGCATCCCTCCAGAAGATATTCCAGATGGGATACTTATAGTAGGAAATCCTACCGCTGTCCAAGGCCCTTGGAACATTGGATTACCCGTTGTAGATAGATCTCCGGGAGCGACTTCTGGCGTGGATGGAGTGATTATCAAGTCATAATTTTCAGCAAAATTTGCAATATCAAACCGAAATTGTTCACGCGCTTCAAGAGCCGTTGCATAAGTTAAGCCATCATACTTAGAACCTTGCTCTAACATCGCTCGTAATTTAGGGCGGTATAATTCAGCTTTTGAAACAAAATTTTCCTGATGAAAAACAGCTGCTTCTACTGCCATAATTAATCTTTGATTTACAAAAGCAGCTTGGAAATCATATGGCGCGTCTAATTCTTCAATTTCATAACCCGCTTCGTCTAATTTACTAACTTGCTCATCTATATTATTAGAAATATCCTTGTCGATCCCTTCATGGAAATATCCTTTCAGGTAAGCTACTCGCTTCCTAGGAGACTTATGTAGATTATCCAAATATCCAGGGGAGTCAAAATGTTTACTAGCCATATCATGTGCATCAAATCCAATCAAACAATCCATTGTCAAAGCTGCATCTGCAACAGATCTGGTCAGCCAGCCGACTGTATCTAAATTCCAGCTAACTGGAACTAATCCTCGTCTGCTTACCAAACCAAAAGTAGGCTTGTAACCTACAATCCCATTAAAGGCTGCTGGTCGTAAAACCGATCCAACCGTCTGAGATCCCATTGCAATTGGGCACATCCTGGCAGCGACTGCCACGGCTGAACCACTACTTGAACCTCCAGGGGTATGCGAAAAATTCCATGGATTTACCGCCTCTGAGGGATCGAGACACGCAAATTCTGTAGTGACTGTCTTGCCCATAATATTGGCTCCGGCATCTTTAAGAAGCGAAACGGTTACGGCATCTGCATCTGGTACGTATCCAGCATACACTTTAGAGCCCGCTTCCGTTGGTATGCCAGCAGTGTGATATATATCTTTAAGACCCACAGGGACACCAGACAAACCTTTGGAGTATCCATTTTGATCGATTCTGGACGCCTGTTCTAAAAATGTTTCTTCGTCGAAATACACCCAAGCCTTTAAAGGATCCTGCAAAGCCTTATATCGTTCTGAAACCGATATAGCTACATCTTTAGCAGAGACGTCTTTATTTCGGATCGAATCTAATATCTCCGTAGCTGTTAAGTCATATAACTCCATATTCCCTCCGATCAAACACCTAATCAAAATTGAACACAATTGATAAAACTTCAACTAGAATTATGCTCATGTATCTTGTAGCATAACAACGCATCGAATTGTGTTATGTGAATTGCATAATTCTACACAAAAATGAGTGAGACAGCATTATGGAAAATTTATGGTCAGATTCAGAAGCCCAAGGCATGAATGAATTAGACAGTTTGGTTTATATGAGTAGATTGATTGGCGCAAACACAGAACTCGTTGTTTGGGGCGGTGGTAATACCTCAATCAAAGTTACCGAACCGGATATAGCTGGAAATGAAATAGAAGTGTTAAAAATTAAAGGATCTGGATCAGACCTTAAAACCATTCAACATAATCAATTTGCCCACTTGAGGCAAAAAGACATAGTACCTTTGATTGATCGCGACAAGATGACAGATGAAGACATGGTCGACTACTTAGACAAATGCATGCTGGATCCCAAAAATCCTAGGCCTTCAGTGGAAACTTTGCTACACGCTTTCTTGCCTTTCAAGTGCGTAGCTCACTCCCACGCGGACGCAATAGTTTCTCTCACCAATAATGTAGACCAACAAAAAGTGCTCGCCGATGTTTTCAAAGGGGCTATTGGATTAGTTGAATACATAAGACCAGGGTTCCTGCTGTCCAAATTAGTTGGCGAACAAGTTATTCAAAATCCTGACCTTCGAGGCGTTATCCTGGCCAAACATGGACTCTTCACTTGGGGTGAGACCGCCAAAGAGGCTTACGATAGGCACATTGACTTAGTCACCGAAGCAGAAGACTACCTAGAGAGTAATAAAATTAAAAACTTGACACGTGGTCATACACATGACTTGGATCCTTCAGTACAGTCTTCATTAGTTCAAACTATAACTCCGATGATCCGAGGATTGATAAGCCAAGGAAACAAAAAGGTTCTCAAATATGACAATACTCCAGCAATCATGGAATTCCTAGCGTATGAAGAAAGTTCTCAGTTAAGTCAAATAGGCCCTGCAACGCCTGATCATCTCATACATACTAAGCAAAAACCTTTGTGGGTAGAATTAGACAAATCGTCGGGCGACAAAGCCTTGTATGAATCTCTCAAACTTGAGTTAGAAAAATACGCTAGGAATTATAACCAATGGTATGACACCCATACAAATGGGAAAGATATAAAACTTGATCCATATCCAAGAGTTATATTAATACCTTCTTTAGGGATGTGGACTACAGGGAAAGATGGTAAAGCAACCACAATAACCGGTGACATTTATCATCACACCATCAATGTCATGACAAAATCTGAAGGAATAAGTTCATTCATATCCCTTACCGACCAAGATGCTTATGACATGGAATATTGGCCTTTAGAACAATACAAACTCACTCTGGCACCCCCTGACAAAGATTTAGCTAGTAAAGTAGCGCTCATTACAGGTGCCGCCAATGGCATTGGTAAAGCAATCGCAGTTACCCTTGCCAAAGAAGGTGCACACGTTTTCTTAACAGATATAGATGAAGGAAAAGTACAAAAAGTCGTTGAAGAATTACAAAATACTATAGACCCTTTGAGAATCGACGGATGCTCTATGGATGTCACAAATCAACAGTCAATTCAAGCGTCTTATGCCAAATTAGTTAAAAAATTTGGAGGCATAGATATTTTAGTATCTAATGCCGGTATTGCACCAGACGGGGCAATAGACACTCTAGAATTGGCTGACTGGCAACGGTCTTTAGATATAAATACAACAGGTCATTTTTTAGTAGCTTCGCATACGCTCCGAATGATGAAGGCACAAAATATTGGGGGTAGCATGATTTTCATAGGCACTAAAAACATACCTGCACCTGGAGCAGAATTTGGAGCATATAGCGTAGCAAAAGCTGCAGAAGGTCAATTAGCCAGAATTATTGCTCTCGAGGGAGGAGAGTTTGGCATCCGGGCTAACATTATCAATCCAGATGCTGTATTCCAAGGCACCAATTTGTGGTCTGACCAAATTAAAGAAGCACGGGCATCTGCGCATGGGATAGATGTAGCTAAAATTGAAGAATTCTACCAGAACAGAAGTTTGTTAAAGAAACCAGTATTCCCAGAAGATGTTGCAGAAGCCGCTCTATTTTTAGCATCAGACAGATCTTCTAAAACCACTGGTGCCATGATCCCTGTAGACAGTGGCGTCAAAGAAGCTTTTCCTCGGTAGCGATCATTCACTCGTCAAATAATAATAACGAGCCACAGCTATAATCAATGCCAATATTGACACCAGTATTGGAACAAGTGGGAACGGCACATCTTCACCTGGATTTCCTGGTGGACCTATCGGGCCTTGTTTACCTGGGGGACCAATATCACCAACACTACCTTGTGGGCCAGCCTCACCCTGGACCCCAGATTCCCCTATCGGACCTTGTACTCCTTCAGGACCCCTAGGTCCTCTTCGACCTGTCTTGCCTCTAGGTCCTCTCTCTATCACATTTAAACTGTCCACGGTAGGCACGATCACAGCCGTAATCACAGGTATTGTTGTTGGCACTGGAGTCACCTCTGCCATTGAAATAGCGACAGGATCAGCAACGGAAATATCACCAATTGGATCTAGTTCAATCTCTGGCACACTGTGTGTGAATCTGATATGTTCTCCAGTGATTTTTACGCAGTACTTGTTGAGGTACACACTATTTGTTGTGCCTGGCTCTACATCTTCAGGGATTGTTACGGTATACGAGAACGAACCTTCCAGGTCTGTTTTGAAGTGCCCTATCTGGCGACATTTCATGTTCAAATATCCGTACCAGTATGTAACCGGTCCTTCGGAATTGGGTCCTTCTTTAGGGAAATCGCTTCCTGTGAATGTAATATCACTATCTGCCGTGCTTTCATCTGGAGTCATGGTAACTGTAACCCCTGCATAACTCACAGGGAGTAAATCAGGTCCGGCTGCTGCCGCATCCCACGGGATCATATAGATAGCACAGATCACAAGAGTTACTAGTATTAAATTTGTTCGCATAGATGTGCTACCTGCTAAAACGTTTCTAGATTGGGCCTCATCTTGTGCCAGTCTGTAGCGGACTCATACGCATATGCCACATCAAAAATAGTCTGTTCATCAAATGGTTTACCGACTATTTGTAATCCTACAGGCATTCCTCCGTCGCTGAAGCCACAACATACTGACATTGCAGGTACGTTAGCTAAATTAAATGGGGATGTAAACTGCCTTCTGCCACCAAAACTATCTACCATTTCTTGTACATTGTCCATCCCTTTTTTAACAGGTATTTTGGGAGCAATGATAGGCGAGGTCGGCAAAATCAACACATCTACCTGTTCGAGCGCATCAAGAATTTCATTACGTACTATCTCTCGAATAGCATTGATTTTTTTGTGAACTACTGCCGGCAAAATAGCACCCGAAAGCAATCGGATTTGGTTGTTATAATCAAATTCTGATAGTTGGTTTTCAATTAATCCTCGATTCAAATAGGACGCATCTATATTAATTAACGTAGCTGAAGCTACAGCAGAATAATCTATATTTGGTAATGACAATTCAACAACTTGTGCGCCTAAATTCTTCAAGTCATTTACCGCTACATTGAACCTTTCAAATACGTCTGTTTCGCCCCAACTGGGATCGAGCCTTTCCTTAATTAATCCTATCTTCAATTTACTGATATCACTGTTAAGTAACGAAGCATATTCAGGAACAGATTTTTTAGAAGAATAAGGATCATTTGGGTCATGGCCAGCAATAACTGATAAAACTAAAGCGGAATCTTTTACATACCTGGATAATGGTCCTACAGTATCCATAGACCATGATGCACCAAACACCCCGTATCTTGAAACTCTACCAAAAGATGGCCTTATCCCTGCAAGTCCACAAAATGCAGCTGGCCCTCTAATTGAGCCGCCCGTATCTTCTCCTAGCACAAATGCACTTAAATCAGCCGCTGCTGCTATCCCTGAGCCACTGCTAGAAGTCCCAGCATTCCTAGTAATATCCCACGGGTTCTTGGGTAGTCCGTAAGGGTGGTCAGAAGCATCACCACTCGCGAATTCACTCATATTAAGTTTCCCAAGTAAAATACCACCAGCCGCTTTTAGTTTTGCTTCAACGGTACCATTAAAATCTGGTACAAAATCACCATATATAGTTGACCCATTTGTGGTTAATATACCGTCTGTATATACTTGATCTTTAATGGCATAAGGGATACCAAATAAAGGGCCTAAATCCCCTCCTTTAGTTAGCTTATCCTCAGCATTTCTTGCTTGATCAAGCGCGGATTCTGAGCAAACAGTTATATATCCATTTAAAGTTTTATCATATTTCTCTATCCGATCTAGGTATAACTGGACCAGTTCCACCGGAGAGACCTCTTTTGCCACGATTTTATCTCGCAACTCAGTAACGGGTAATTGAAAATATTTATCGGCACTCATTTCAAATTCTCCTTATATTTCTTTATTCTTCGATCACGATCGGCAAGGGCTCGATATTTTCTAGCCCCGGTATTTGAATAGCATTCAATGCTTCGATAGTACCGTTGATGTTATACCCAACTTGCTCAACTAAGTCTTCAGGTATTGTGATCCCTGATAAGCTGGCACAGGTCTTAATTTCTTCTTTGGACAATTCTTTCATATTAATATCCTCCATAACTAGTTATTTTTTTACGGTCATGGGTTCAAGGGGTATTGTATCATTGTTATTGAAGATAACCGGAGGTTATAAAAAATTTATGAGTACATGGTCTGGATTAATCCTTGCCGCAGGTAAAGGCACCCGAATGAGATCTCGTATCCCAAAGGTTCTTCACACTATACTAGGCAAACCATTAATATCTTTTGCCATTGAAACCGTACAAAAGCTTAGTGTAGAAAATATTAATGTGGTAGTGTCGCCTGATAACCATCCATTGATCAAAAACAAATTGAAGGGAAGTGTTGGTTATGTGGTCCAAACACAACCAAACGGGACTGGGGATGCATTGGCATCTTACTTTGCACAAGTTCCTAAAACTTCAGATCACTTAATCATCCAGAATGGCGATATGCCACTCATCTCAGAAGATAGTATTGCTCAATTGATGTCTACACACGAATCTCAATCGAACGTTATCACTGTTTTAACACTGAACGGGAGAGCTGCCCAAGATTATGGGCGGGTAATCAGAGATCAAGCTGGTGCATTAATACGGATTGAAGAAGCGGCAGATTCTTCAGTCAAACAAGACGACATTAGTGAAGTAAATGCCGGGGTTTATTGCATCGATATAGAAGGCGTCAAATCTCTAATGAATAACCTCAATGATTTAAACACAGAAGAATCTTATATAACATCATTAGTAGAGCTTGCATATAAAGAAGGAAAGCCCGTCGGTACGAGTGAACTCCATTCACCTTTAGAAATTTTTGGAGTCAATGACCGTATTCAACTGTCTAATGCAACAGAAATCCTGCAAGAGCAAATCATAATCAACCTCATGTCACTCGGGGTAACTATATACAACCCTGACACCGTATATATAGAAAATACAGTCTGTATAGGGGCAGACACAACAATACATCCCAACACAATTCTAAAAGGCAATACTGTGATTGGAGAAAATTCAGAAATCGGCCCCAACAGTACTATCATAGATTCAGCAATTGGTGATGGTTGCCAAATTGGGGCCTCCACTATCGAGGAATCTACCATAGGGAATAATTGTATTGTTGGTCCATACTGCCACTTACGGGAAAATGTCTCGCTGGCGGAAGGAGTTGAACTAGGAGATCATGTCGAACTTAAGAATAGTGCTCTAGGAGAAAATGTTAAGGCAGGTCATTTCTGCTATCTGGGTGATGCATTTATCGGGAAATCAACCAATATAGGGGCAGGTACAATCACATGTAATTATGATGGCGAATCAAAACATCCAACACATATAGGGAATAACAGTTTTATAGGGTGCGATACTATGCTAATAGCCCCAGTGACAATAGGGGATAATTGCTTAACCGGAGCAGGAGCTGTGGTAACTAAGGATATTCCATCAGGTAGACGAGCTATAGGAATACCTGCTAGAATATCAGAATTAAAATAAGACTGGAAAAGTAGAGGTACTTGCACCAGCGTCTCAACCCAAGGCTATAGACGCTAATATGGATACTGATCATTTATCACTAACCACATCACTCTTAGTAATACTGATAGGCCTAGGCTTATCTACCACAATTTATAGTTACTTGCGACTAATGATCAAAACCATGTCCTCTCGATCTTCCAGAACAAAATCCTCATTAGAAATTTTTATATATTCACTTAATTCGATCTTCTCAATCGCTACTGTGTTTTTTATCTATAGTCTCATAGTGTTATATTTCCCATCCATTTTCTATGGGATACTTATTACGATTATTACTATCATCGCCCTAGAAGTTTTACTCGAATCTGTGAATAAAAAGGCAGCAAAATTCAGCACAGCGTTAACAACTCCCTTGATAGGAGCATTCACCTCTATCACTAACAATAATGGGACTGACAGTAATGGGTCCGCTAACTCTTCAGAATCTGAATCGGAAGTTGAAGTAGAAGATTTGGTATTGAGGGAAGCAGAGCTCGGGAATTTAGACTCCGAAGATAAAGAAATGATCAAGTCGATTCTTGAACTAAATGACACTACTGTCCGGGAAATAATGGTCCCTAGACTTGATATGATCGCGGTTGATATAGAATCTGATCTGGCTTCAATAATTGATACTGTGGTTACTAGCGGCCATACTCGTTTACCTATATATCAAAATACCCACGACGAAATAATAGGGATGATCCATTCTTTAGATTTGTTACCATTAGCCCAAGCGAAACAAGAGGCTTTCAACATAAACGATCATATCCGGCCAGCACATTTCGTACCAGAATCTAAATTAGTTGATGATCTTTTAACCGAATTACAGGAAAATGCAATTCAAATGGCAATTGTAGTAGATGAATTCGGAGGGACTGAAGGATTAGTAACTATGGAAGATCTTCTCGAAGAAATTGTGGGGGACATTGAAGACGAATTCACCAAGAATAGCAACCCAGAAGTAATTAATCTGCAAAATGGGGAAGTGATAGTTAGCGCAGTTGCCCCAATCGATGACATATCCAAAATGTTTAACATAAAAGTAGATGATTTCGGGGTAGACACAATAGGTGGATACGTATTTCAACAACTCGGCCGCATGCCCGCAATGGGGGATGAAGTTGACACAGATACTTGTACCATACAAGTAATCTCCGTCCTAGGGAGGCGGCTAAGACGGTTGCGTATCAAACCTAAATCCGCGGAAGAAATTGAAGAGAAAACAGGCTAGCTGTTACAGATTCTCTGCAGAGACCAGTTCTGCATTCACTACCATACGTTTATTATATTGAAGCCTAGGATAGCAAGTCACCAGATGAAGAGTTGCCTTGGCTGTATCAAATACCTCAAATTCGCTTTCGTCAACTAAAGATACCGAATTGACCCGGTAAATAAATCGTTTTCCTGAGTTCTCCAGGATTACGTTAACATTAATGTTATTATCCAATTTACTTTGTATTTTCGGTATATCCCAAAAAACAGCCCCTTCATTAGTGAACGGACTTTCCAAATGTCCAAATAACCAGACACTTCCATTTTCACCTGGATTAGCACTAGTTGGTAAGTGACCAACTACATACTTCGGGCTAGCATAATAAGGCTGGTCTACATCATTAACCAATTCTAATGGTTCAATATCAGATACTAAGTTAACTGTAGGGATTATGATACTAGTGGCTGGTGCAATCGTTCCAATGGTCTCGCCAGCTTGAATTGCGAAGCTAGTTGTGTCAATTTCTGAGTATACTGGCTGAAACTGATCTGGTAGCGACCAATTCTTCGCGTTGCCCAGATTCATGTACATTTTTCCATCATACGGCTCAGAAGCAGACCACGTTTGCCCTGTGGTTTTTTCATTCAGTGGTAACCACAGGATTAAAGCCACAAAGATCAATATCACACCTAAAGTTATAAAGGATGTGGCAATTTTCCGGAATAACGATTTCTTACGCCGCAGTAGATCATCGTAACCTGTTAGCAAGAATTACCTCCAACATAAGCGAAGTGGCACGGATAATTATCTGCTACGAGGAGCTCCCCCATTATTTATGGGTTCATTCAGATGGATATCGCCATTTCGTATCTTGATATTGAAGCCACAAGTCGGGTTTATACACACCCAAGCTTTGTAATGAACTGCTGCACCTTGACCGCCATAATCCGACAAAGGTACCAGGCGCCCGATTTCACATTTCATACATTGAGGAGTTTGAATCCCATCCACTACACGTCCCTCCCAAATTCAGTTATCTGAGTATAACACTCGCCTTTATCGTTCTGAATAAGGCTGAGTCATGAAAATTATTCTAAGAAATCTCTTAGTTTACGTGATCTAGTTGGGTGCCTAAGTTTCCTCAAAGCCTTCGCTTCAATTTGCCTAATTCTTTCTCGGGTAACACCAAACTCTCTGCCTACTTCTTCCAACGTTCTGCCTCTGCCATCTTCAAGTCCAAATCTTAATTGCAGAACCCTGCTTTCTCTTTCAGTCAATGTGTCTAGTACTTCGCTGACCTGCTCTTTCAGAAGTTGGAATGACGCAGCATCTGCTGGTGCTGGTGCATTTCTATCCTCTATGAAGTCTCCCAAATGCGAATCTTCTTCTTCGCCTATAGGAGTCTCCAGAGAAACAGGCTCCTGTGATATTTTCAATATCTCTTCAACTTTTTCAGGGCCTATATCCATTGCCAATCCTATCTCTTCAGGAGTCGGTTCTCTGCCGTATTCTTGCAGAAGTCTTCTGTGTTGTCGCATCAATTTGTTGATAGTTTCGACCATATGTACCGGAATTCTTATCGTCCGAGCCTGATCTGCGATTGCTCGGGTAATAGCTTGCCTGATCCACCAAGTAGCATAAGTACTAAATTTATACCCTTTACGGTAATCAAATTTTTCTACGGCTCTGATTAATCCTATGTTCCCTTCTTGAATCATGTCTAAAAGAGCCATGCCTCTACCAATGTATTTTTTAGCTACGCTAACTACTAATCTTAAGTTTGCTTCAGTTAGATGGGATTGCGCATTATTCCCGTTAACATTTAGTTTCCTGAAATACCCACTAGCAAGCTTTTCTTGCGTAGGGTCTATGTCCGGGAGGCTGAACCCATTAGCATCATAAGAGAACGCTTCCAACTGACTTAAATTAGAATCCTTGAATCTACCTTCATCGTAGATTGATTCAGGAATCAACCAAGTGTTCAAAGACAAATCTACCATTAATTCATAGATCATCTCTGAGGAAGTCTTGGTTTCAACCACTGGAGCTTCAGCGCCCTGATCTACTTCGTTAACGGTTTCTTCGGCATCTTCATCTTCCTCAGTTTCTCCACTGATAACTTTCTTATATAGCTCTTCAATGCGAGAAACACCTAATTTGTCTACCATTAAATCTTTGAATTCATCTGTGACTGTCCCGTCAATCGCATCTCTAAAAGTTTCATTATTAATGAGATTAGGCAATGTCCAGTCATCATCTTCTATTTCGAGGACTTCTCCTAGAGCGTTGATCAGAGGTTGTGCTAACAGGATTTTGTTGAGGAAGGTTTTAGTAACAGACCAACTTTGCTCGCCTGTAATATTAAATTTGGAATCATATATAACTCCGGGTTTAATCGTCGATACTGTTGGAGAAGAATCTTCAATAGTAATCTGCCCTAACGCTAGGCGAGTTTTTCTCAAATGTTTCTGGCCTTCTATCTTACGCGCTAAATCCTTTTCGTCTTGTGCCTTAAGTAGCCCTACACGACCAATTTCTCTAAGGTACATACGTACCGGATCATCTAAAACTTCAAGATTCTCTGTCTCAGCATCCCAGTCAGTTTCTTCACTTTCCACTTCAGCCAAGTCACTGTCAGTAGGATCTGCGCCTAAGTCTCTATTTACATTCCATTGAAATTGCGAAACTACAGCACCTGTATCTTCTTGTACTATAGATTCATCTTCAATCTCAGTTTTGGATCCTCCGACTGTGGTATCAATAATACCCGTAAGGTCTGTTGAAGACCTGCCAGCACCACCTTCGTCATCCATAAAATCTTCTGGTTCCATTCCTTGATCACGTATTACCATTTAGTAAACCTTCTCTTTCTAAATTTATATTTCGTTCAAGTTTCGTGTCTGATTATACTTAATTCTCTCATTGGTCTTCAATATAGACTCCGACTGACTATCGAAATCCTCAAAAGATTCTTGAGAGAATCTTAATTCTTCTTCTGACTTTATGTTCTTTAGATATCTATCTTCCAATCGTTGAATAGCTTGTTTTAACGCTTGATTTTGGTCAGGGATATTCATTGGAGGAATGTTTTGAGAATTTATATAACTCACAGCATTTAAAACATCTCCTGATTCTACCTTAGTTAATTCTTGTTCTCTATCTTCTTTTATCAGGTTCAGCACAGTCTTATTTTCAGGCACTGTGAAGTATTCTTCTTTAGCAAGTTCAAAATAAGCCTTTTTATTCGAGACATTTAGAAGTATTTTTAAACAAAAGGCCTCTAATGGATCATTAACCACATAATTATCGCCTGCAGTAGCTATTTCTACTTCTCTTTGATTCCTCGGAGACCTAGTAACCTGCTTCTCTCTCGCGTTCCTTAATGCTGCCATTAAAGTAGATTCTTTGACATCGATATAATCACGCAACGTAGCTACATATCCTTCTTGCTCAATGGGATCGGAAACCGAGAAAATGATCGGAGCAAGAGATTCAACCAGTTGAGTTTTGGATCGTGGGTCGTCCTTACCATGCATATCTCCTAGAGATTCCATCAAGAAAGAAAACATAGGTTTGGCTTCATTTACGATTTTATCCCATTCTTCACTGGAACGATTTATCACGTCATCTGGATCTTCTCCTGATGGCATACAAGCAATTTTTATAATTGGGTTCTTATTAGACTTGAATATATTGCTAGATTTTCTTCTAGATGGTGTAGGATTTTGAAAAACCTTCCACGAAGAATCAAGATTTCGGACAGTAGCCTGCTGCCCGGCGGCGTCAGAATCCAAAGCCATGATGACATTTTCTGCCATAACTTTGATTTGATCCACCTGATACGTCGTTAAAGCGGTCCCCATTGAAGCAACCACATTAGAATATCCGTGCTTATGTGCTCGGATGGCATCCATATATCCTTCAACTACCACAACTGAATTATCTTTGCGTATCGTGCGGTATGCTTTATCTATTCCGTACAGAATTCTACTTTTATCAAAAATCGGGGTTTGCGGGGAATTCAAATACTTAGGCTGCCTATTATTATCTAAAGTCCGTGCACCAAATCCAGCTGTATCTCCATTTCGCATCCGTATCGGAATCATTAACCTACCACGAAATACTTCGGATAATTGGCCTGAATCATTCCGTCTGCATATACCGGCGGAGATAAGATCTTCATCTTTATGACCTATTTCTAATAGTTTTTTTGTTAATGTACGATTGTCATTCAAACTGTATCCAAGCCCGAAACTTTCGATTGTATCTCCATCTATATTTCGGTCAGACAAATATTCCATTACGCTTTTGCCTTGAGGTCCTAGAAGTGATTCCGTAAAGAACTCTCTTGCGAGCTCATTGATTGATTTCAATGTAGCTGAAATTTCTTCTTTTTCTTTGTCTCCAGCTCTCAATACGACTCCTGTTTCTTCGGCCAATTGACGCAACGCTTCTGGAAATTCAAAGTTTTGGGTCTTCATCACAAAATTAAATACGTCTCCTCCATCAGCACATGCACCAAAACAGCGCCATGTTTGTTTATCTGGAAATACGTAAAAAGAGGGAGTCTTTTCCTGATGGAATGGGCAGTTGGCTTTGAAATTCTGACCTGATTTCTGCAGCGTTACGTGCTTGGATACGTATTCGACTAAATCTACTTTATCTTTGATATCACTGATTTGAGTCAAATCCACCACCATCACAGAAAGTTGAGTTTACAAGCTTACAATAATTATATCACGCAAGACCACAGCAAAACACAATTTACGTAATGCATACTAAATACAAACAAACTAGAAAGCGATTCGTACAATAATTCGTGTCGCTATACTCATTTATAGACTATAGCGTCGCATTATAGCCGTTATTCGTCTTATTAAATATTATTTTTAACGAAATAATAACATCAAATGCACGGATTCGTTTGACAATCGTAATAACGCTCCCATAAAATTGGGCTTTAGGGTTAGTCGGCTGGCTAACCTTGTTGTAAATATAGGGGGGGAAGCCTCCTAGTATTGAATAGACTTTTAGACATTGAAAGGAGGAAAAATATGAAGCATTCAATATTTAGCATCAAGCGAATAATCTTGATGTCCGGTTTATTGATGGCGCTAACTGCATTCGTAGTTGCATGCGGCGGCGATGCTGCTCCGGCAGAATCAGCACCTGCAGCTTCCACTGAAGCATCTGCTCCAGCGGCAGAACCTGCGAAAGAAGTAGCAGCATCAGCAGAACCAACAGCAGTACCTGCTGTTCAACCAACTGTAGCGCCTGCAGCAGCAGAGCCTGCTAGAGACAGTGTAGTGGTTGTGATCAACTCAGAACCATCTGATCCAGATCCATGGAAAGCTACTACTCTATTCCCTAACCAGTTGGCACAAAACATCACTCAGCCAATCTCATTTTTGGGTCCTGATTTTGTAGATCACAAAACTGTAGGATTCACCGGATGGGAAATGAAAGATGGTGGAGCCACATGGATTTTAAATCTGGCTGAAGGTTTAGAATTCCACAACGGTGAACCTTGGAATGCGGAAGCAGCCAAGTATTCTCTAGATTATCTCGGTAGCTGCGTCGACTGCGGACCTTACGGTCAAGTTGGTGCTTCTAGCGGTGAGGTAATCGACGACTACACCGTTTCTTGGAATCTAGAAAATGCCAACCCAGCCTTGCCTAGGTTCGGTCAATTCACTATTTTCCGAGCACCTAAAGACCACGCCGAAAACGATGGGGAAGCTCAAGCTGCAAGCGGACACATAGTAGGTTGGGGACCATACAAATATGGCGAATGGATTCGAGGTGAAAAATACACTATCAACCGATGGGAAGATTACCCAGCGGGCGATACATTCATGACTCAAGCAGGAACTATTAACACTGCTGAGTATGTATGGAGAAGTGAAGAAACCGTTCGATCCGCTATGATTCAAGCCGGTGAAGCAGACATTGCCTGGGGCATGGCTGGCGACATGGCTGAAGAATTAGAAAATAGCGACCACGGTGGATGGGTCAAGATTGTATCCGGTGAGGTTAACACTTTAGACGTAGATACTATTTGGCACCCAGAACTTAAGAAGCTCAAAGTTAGGCAAGCTATTGCTCACTCGATAGACTGCGAAGAGATCGCATTAGCTCTATTTGGAGAGCAGAGCCGTTGCTCCAGCGGACCTAACGGTATCCCTGGAACTCTCGGT
>CEOQ01075779.1_pt1 | contig 20162 bp, 19 predicted proteins | sample 361351 | NCBI WGS metagenome assembly CEOQ01 (sample SAMEA2619907, study PRJEB7988) | marine metagenome | biome: marine biome (ENVO:00000447); feature: deep chlorophyll maximum layer (ENVO:xxxxxxxx); material: "saline water (ENVO:00002010), including plankton (ENVO:xxxxxxxx)" | depth 60 m | reverse complement strand
ATGTTTGCCCAAATATAATTGCTCAGCAGCAAATATTGAGGACCCAGCGATTAAATTTGCCAAGGAATACATATTTGGGAAAATGGGGTTATCTCCGTAGCCGATATTGAATTCATTAGGGTTTGTGAGGTTTGGCTTAGTAGGTGGACTTTTGATGGCATTTATATATCGAGGAGTATGAAAAGTAAGAAGGTCTCTTTCTGTAGCCATCTTAGGCTTTGCGATTGTAATTCCTTTTGCATCAAAAACATCGTATGATTGCAATAATTCAGCAACATAGGATAATCGAATAGGTCGCATGGGGTGATTAGGTGCTATTTCATATGATGATAGTAGTTTGTCATATATCAATATTGAATTTACATCTATGTTGGTATTCAATTTATTATTCTTAGCATTGAGAAAAATGGAAATACATTAAAATCGATCGGGTTTTTCATTTCAACCTGTTGAATTAGAATTTGATTTTCTTTTGTGAAACAATATAGTTGCAGAGATAACCATAAAAATAAATATGGATATAGTAAAGATATACTTAAGATACATTGGTTTTTGAGGTGAATATTTCGAGTTGGTTTCCCACAAATAATTTAACTGTTCGACGCCGAACCCATAAGATTTCAACATAGCTTTATCAATTTTTTGACCGGTCGATAACTCACCAAGAAGGCGGTTCATTTTTTCTTCTCCATAGGATTCTATTAAATAAGCAACAACTTTTTCAGACTGGGAGTAAAATTTATGAACATCATTTGGTTTACCAGGAACGTTATGCATGTTTTGTAGTTTAAACCAATTACCATTAGTATAATTGTCGATGGCAATTTTTTTGTCAGCTGCATAATAGTTGGCTAAACCTTCATTAAGCCAAGCAGGTACCAGTGGTTTGTAGGTTCCCACTTTTTGGTCTAAATAAATATGAATTAATTCATGAGTCAATAATTCTGTTTTAGGAATATTAACGACTGCAGTTTGGTATTCTGGGAATGCAAATCCTGAATACAAATGAGTTGAAGATGCTTTATTTGATATTGGAGGCATGCTTTCTATGTCATTATTGATTACAGCTACGTTTATCTTCGGGTGGGCTGCAAAATCAAATATTTTCTTCGATTTGTTTAGCAGGATGTTGGTTTGCGAAACAATACTTGTGATTACAGTTTTATTTATGTTATGCCAGTAAATATTAAAATTTTCAGACTCTAGGCTTTTCCATTTTAAGTCAGGGTTAAGGTAGGGGAATATTTGTTTTTTTGTCTCAATGGTATTTCCTTGAGAATCGGTGATTAAACAATACCAATTTACAATCAGCCCAGGTGGTAGATATTTGGCATTATTAGTATCAATTTTATGATGAATTTTAACTCTTTTATTCGGGGTAAAAGAGGGCTTTCCATAAATAAGAGTGTTTTGGCCATTAAAACTATAGTAAAAAACGATATCAGTTATTTTATATTCGGATGTCGCTTCTAATTTCAAATCAATATGATGGGGGAAATCGATTTTGTGACTAACTTCATAAATTATTGGAACATTTCCTTGGCTATGAGTTTCTGGCATTGGTATATCTAAAATTATTGTTCCAGAAACTGAAATAGATAGTAATAAACTTGTAACCCATGGTGCTATTTTTGACACAAAATTTGTGTAGATAAATAACATGTTTTTCTAAACACCTAGAATTTTTATTGATGAATGGACTTTATATCTTTTATTTATGTTTAGTAAAAGGGCTGTAAAGTTTTCAACGTAAACGGAATTTTCTAGGTCGCCGCCATCAATTGTTGTTAAAGTTGGAATCTTTGATATAAGGTCCATGGCAATTATCTTTGCATCTTCAAAATCGCTGCAAACTATAACATCAGATTTAACTTCTTTATTTATTTCCATAAGATGTTTTGCACTAATAGTTTGAAGAGCTGATACCACTTTAGTGTGTGGGAGCAATGTTTGGGTTTGGTTAGCAGCTGATCCTTCAGGTACGTATACGGCTCTAAATTTACCATTCTTAAATTCTATTGGTGCAACAACGTTAATTAGAATTTTGTCGGTTAATTGATTTGCATTGGTTTGCAAAATTGATTTTTGCGCAACATAAGGGGTTGCCAAGAATAATATGTCGCTATTTTTGCATATTAGTGAATTTACATCGTAATTGAGTTTGGCATCAGGAAGAATCTTTGATATTTCTTCAACTGTAGATTTAGCTTTATTTTTATCTCTAGAACCAATTGTTACGTTTAATCCCATTCTAGATAATCTCAAGGCGATACCTTTTCCTTCGGGTCCAGTCCCTCCAATTATCCCGTATATTCGATTATCCATATAATATAAGTACCTCTTTTTAGTATTAAACGTGAATCTTTGAGTCGTAATAATATATCGCTACGGCTAAAATATTCTAATCGTTAAACAATTAATCTATTCATAAACCGAACATCTCTTAACATATAATCGCTTTTCGTAGTAAAATTCTATATCAAACATTGAAATAAGTGGTAATCAGGAACTTTGAATTCTTTGTTTAAGGTTATTGTGTACGGGGTGTGGCGCAGTTGGGAGCGCGCCTGCTTTGGGAGCAGGAGGTCGCTGGTTCGAGCCCAGTCACCCCGACCAAAACTTTCAATTTACTTAGTTAATCTTATTCCAAAACCGGAGGCCAAAATATGGAAATAATAAGAAAGAACCCTGATAATTTGCCCACTCCTTTAGCAGCTTATAGCCAAGTAGTAAAAGCTGGGAACATAATTACTACTGCGGGTTTTATCGCTACTAACCAAAATGGAGATTTGGTAGGAGAGGGAGATATACAAGAGCAAACTCGACAATCAATTGGGAATATGATTAAGGCACTAGAATCCGTCGATTCTTGCCTTGAAAACGTTATAAAAGTTACAGTTTACCTTAGTGACATGAGTTTTTATAAACAAATGAATGAAGTATATAACGAATATTTTGAAAAAATAAAACCCGCTAGAGCAACAGTTGAAGGAAAATTGGTATTGCCAACTCTGCTGTTTGAAATTGATGCAATTGCTGTTTGTTGAATAATTTAATATTTATTTGATATAAAGTGAAACTGATTTAATTAACATTTTCTTTTTTAAATGCGAATCTTGCAGTTCTATGCCAAGTATCTACATCTAATAAATTAAGCGATATTTTATCTCCTATTTGGCAATAAGAAGGCAGGTTGATTCTTTGCTTAACCCCAAACTGGGTTATTTGTACTAATGATTTTGTTCTTGAATCGCCTTTTTCTAATACAATAGCGGAATAACAGGGTCGGTGCTGATAAGATATTGTGTTTTTGAGTGTGTTTTCAAAATATTTAATTAGCCAATACCTCTGCCTTTTCCTCTCAACCGATTTAATATCTTTTGTGCGAGAATAAGTTCCATAAGCTAATGTTTTTAAATCTTCCATAGGATATAAAATATCACCATTGCATATGAAATGGATTATTTGACGTTGCAAAACCATATCAGAATATCTTCTTAGCGGTGATGTTATCTGAACGTAACTTTGCAACCCTAAACTATAGTGTGGCAATGGTTCTTCCGTTAATTTAGTTTTGGGTAAGTTTCGAACCAAATAGTGGTTTTTGGAGATTTCATTTTTTGAAGCGAGGTTAAAGTCAAAGCCTGAATTCTCAAGTATGTATGGTGGGGGTTGGTGCCTGTATATCGCAGGGATATTGTTTTGGGTGAAAAATCTAGCAACTGATGAATTAAAGAAAATCATTAATTCTGAGACCATTATTCTTGAATCTAGGCGAGAATCTAATACTTTAACTTCTATGTCTGACTCAGAATTTATCTTGATACTCATTTCTTGCGTTTGAAAATTCATAGCACCGTTTTGTTTCCTTAAGCACATTTGTTTGTTGGAAAAATTCCACAAATGAGTGATTATTTTGTGATTAGTGTTTTCCTTATCTCGTAAAGCAATGCTGGCTTCTTCGTATGTTATGGATCTTTTTGTTGATATTAATGAAGGTTCAATTTTCCAACCTTCAATTTCATAATTCAAATTGGTGGTGATTAACAAGCTTAATCCAGGCCTGTTTTTATATGGGTCTAGGCTACCGAATTGATTGATAAAATAATCGGGTAGCATAGGAACAGTTTTTTCAGGAAGATAGATAGAACTACTGTTGTAGCGTGCCGATTTATCTAATTCACTGTCTGGTGCTATCAAGGTTGATGGATCAGCAATATGGATTGCAAATTCCAACTTTCCATCAATATTTTTTAGTGAAAAGGCATCATCTCTTTCTGACGTGGTTTCATCATCTATGGTGATAATGTCAGCATTTGTTAAGTCTAGTCTGTCAGAATTTAGCAAAATAGAGTTCTTGGAATTAACCTCAGAAATCCAAGAAGTGTCAAGGGATTTTACGCCGCCAATCTGGTGTAGTTCAATAGGTTCATGTTTGTTGAAACAATTGGAGTTTACCAGTAAATCGAATATTGTATGTTGTATTGATTTATCAGATTTACGGTTTAAGAAAAAAGGTTTTATTATGTTTTTGTGTTTGTAATCGTCTCCATATATAGCATATTTTTTTAAGTGAGTTAAAAATTCTTGTTGGTATGGAGTTAATTTCTCTGGTAGAACATTTTTGTCCATTTTAGTTACCAGAGAAATAATATCTTCTTTATCCTTTATCGATTTAAGGTGGAAGTCTTTAATTTTTTGAACATCTGAAGCTCTGTTTGGCAAATATTTATCATTTGAGTACGTAAAATAATATTTATCTTGATCAAGTAGCATTGCCATTGAAGCGATGGATTTCGCATCATATTTCTCGGAAAAATATAAATCTGTAATTTCATGCAGGGTAAAGGGTTTGTTTTGGTTTTCTAGTATTTGCCACAGTGATTCAATATCAATTTTTTCAACCAAATTTTGGCAATTATTTTTGAATGTTTGGAACTCGTAATCAGATTTAGGAATGAATTTTGTAGCTATTACAATATTTGATTTTCTGACACGAAGCGGTTTTTGTTTATATAAACAAAAAACTTGATTGTCCTGTGTACGTTCGAATTGGCATAATGCTAGTTCTTTTGCTAGCTTAACCAATATTATTTCACCAATTGCAATATCAAATTCCAAAAGTATTAGCCTCTACTTTGATATTTGATTAATAGCTGATTTTATATCTAATTCCTGCTGTTCTTTCGTATTTAAATTGCGTAACAGAAGGGTCTGGTTATGAATTTCGGATTCTCCAATAATCACAACGTGTGACGAAAGGATGGAATTTGCAAATCTAAGTTGGCTTTTTAGGCTTCTATTTCTCGGTGCCACAATAGTTACTATAGATTTCTGTCTAAAAGATTGAGCTAATTGCATTGCGTATTGAGAAGCCTCTTCTCCAACATGCGCAATGGTTAGCTTTTTTGCAATTTTGGGGGTATCTAGCAGATTTTGAGTTTGCATTATTTCTATAGTTCTTTCTATACCCATAGCGAAACCAACCGCAGGTGTTGAAGAACCTCCGAGCTGTTCAATCAAGCCATCATACCTGCCTCCAGCCGCAAGCGTATTTTGTTGGCCTTCAGTATCTGGCACTATTTCAAAAACTGTTTTGGTATAGTAATCCAATCCTCTAACGAGCGTGGTATCAACATTATATTGAATGGCTAGGTCGCCCAAGAGGGATTTTGTTTTGTTCCAATGACCTTGGCAGTCTTCGCACAAAAAATCAATGCTCGTTGGTGCGTTTTGGGTCAAGTTTATACATGATTCGTTCTTGCAATCTAATATTCTCAAGGGATTAGTTTCAAGTCTATTAATACATTCTTTGTGAGAAAGTAAATTAATATGTTCAGTTAAATATCTTTTCAAGTGATTTATATAATTGGCTCTACAATTAGAATCACCTATCGAATTGATAAGCAATTTAATATTCTTAATTCCTAGTGAATGTAAGATGTTCCACGCCAACTGAATTATTTCGACATCGGTAGTACTGCTAGAATCTCCGATCAGTTCCGCCCCAAACTGATGAAGTTGTCTATATCTTCCGGCTTGAGGTCTATCATATCGAAAAAATGGGCCATTGTAATATAGCCGGATTGGTTGTGGTAGGTTATGCATGCCGTTTTGCAAATATGATCTGCAGATTGGGGCTGTTCCTTCTGGTCTTAGCGATAATAAATCTCCGCCTCTATCTTGAAAGGTATATGTTTCCTTTTCTACGATATCAGTAACTTCCCCTACTCCTCTGGCGAATAATCTTGAATCCTCTATTATTGGCGTGGCAATTGGTGAGTAGCCAAATAATTCGGCTATGTTGGATAGATTGTTTTGTATATGTTTCCATATATATGAATTGGGAGGTAATATATCGAATGTTCCTCTTGGATTTTGTAGTTTGGGTTTGTTTTTCATATTACATCGCCGGTTTTTGAAATTGATACTTATGATGATAGCATATCCAAATATTATTCAACGTATATATCTTGTAAGTTGCATTCTAATTATGTTTGGTAAGGTCAAATAAGATATAATTGGGTTTATTTTGGTGATTAAACTTGGTTGTTCAACATAAAGAATTATTTGAAAAGATAAGCGATTATTTGCCTGAACGTGATGTGGCAAATATAAAGGAAGCCTTTAATTTCTCTGAAAAATGTCATTTTGGACAAAAGCGACGTTCAGGCGAACCATTTATTGAGCATCCTTATCAAACTGCCCTTTATTTGGCGGATTTGAAATTAGATAAATCCACCTTATCAGCTGCTTTATTGCATGATGTCATTGAAGACTGTGATGTTAGTTACGCTGATATTCAAGATAAATTTGGGAAGGAAGTGGCTAATCTTGTTGATAGTGTCACCAAGTTAAACAAAGTAGAAGTTAATAAATTAAAACAGGCTGGTGGCTACTCAGGCGAAGGGTCAATTGCCTTTTCTAAGGCTGCTACTGTACAAAAAATGCTTGTCGCTATGGCTGATGATATAAGAGTTGTTTTAATAAAACTAGCAGATAGATTACATAACATGAAAACACTGAAGGCTTTATCTAGGCAAAAGCAATTGGCTATATCTCAAGAGACTTTGGATATTTATGCTCCTTTAGCTCATAGGCTTGGGATATGGGAGATGAAATGGTTGCTTGAGGACTTGGCATTTCAATTCATTAATCCAGACGAATACAAAAACATTGCTTCTCTGCTCAACTCAAAACGTATTGAAAGGGAGCAGTATATTGACAATGTTGTAGAGGAAGTGAATTCCAAATTTACCCAAGAAGGTGTAGTAGCCACAGTTACCGGAAGAGCGAAGCATATTTACAGTATTTATAAAAAAATCCAACTCTATTCCAAAATGAACAAAAATGTGGGCCAAATATATGACTTGTTTGCGCTTAGAATTTTAGTTAATGATAGGAATGATTGCTATAGAGCTTTGGGAGTAGTTCATTCCATGTGGAGGCCATTGCCTGGCGAATTTGATGATTATATAGCAAGCCCAAAAGACAATATGTATCAGTCGATACATACAACAGTTTTATGTGAAGCGGGTTCTCCGGTAGAGATTCAAATTAGAACAGAAGAGATGCATAGATTAGCTGAATATGGTGTTGCAGCCCATTGGTTATATAAAGAAGGAAGTGTGGAGGATGTAAATTTTGAGGAAAAAATGAATTGGATACGCCAAATGCTTGAATGGCAAAGAAATGAAGGCCCGGCTGACCAATTTGTGGAGTCGTTCAAAACCGATATATTTAAAGATCAGGTATATGTTTACACTCCTTTAGGAGAATTAAAAGAATTACCTTCGAATTCTACTGTATTGGATTTTGCTTATCGAATACATACTGATATCGGGCATCGATGCATAGGGGCAAAGGTTAATAACAAATTAGTTGAACTTAAATATAACCTAGTGAATGGAGATACTGTAGAGATTTTAACTGATGAAACCATCACGGGCCCGAATGTAAACTGGCTGGATTTAGATTTGGGTTATGTTAGTACTAGCTCTGCTAGAGAGAAGATTAAGCAATGGTTTAACCGACAAAACAGGCAAGAAAATCTTAGGTACGGGAAAGATATTTTTTATAAACAACTTCAGAGGTTAGGCACTGGTTTGCAGGATCAGCAAATAGCTGAACTAGTTGGGTTTTCCACAGTAGATGAATTTATGGTTTCTTTGGGGAATGGGGATTTAACTATACAAGATGTTGTTAAGGCGTTAGCTACGAACGAAATTTCATTAAGTTCAAATAATAAAGTGATGAAATTATTACCTGAAAAGGTCTCATTGCCAAATGTTGAGATTGTTGGGGCGGGTGATTTGTTAACAAGAATGGGTAAGTGCTGCAGGCCGATACATGGAGACGAAATAGTAGGGTATATGACTCGAAATAGAGGCGTTACAATCCATAGGTATGGTTGCTCTAATCCTGAAAGAGAAGATGTGGAAAAATTGATAGATGTAAGTTGGGGCAAATCGCAAGTTTATTATCCAGTAAGAATAAAAATAGAAGCATGGGATAGGGTGGGTCTTTTGAGGGATATAACATCTTTGGTTTCTGGTGAAAAGGTAAATATAGCATCGTGTATTTCTGAAGAAGTAGAAGATTTGAGTATTATTTCCTTGACGGTGTATATTAATGGTATAGATCAATTAAGTAGGCTTTGTTCCAAACTGGAATCAATAGGCGGAGTAATTTCTGTTAAAAGAATTAGCGCTAGTGTTTCCAACAAATAATTGAATTAATGGTGTAAAATACTACTAGATAAAAAGTGAGTGGGAGGTTTCAAGTGCCAAGTGCCAAATCAACTAGGGTTAGTGAGAACAGGAGAAAAAGGAAGGCTCCTATACTCACTCAGACTAGAAACTATGTAAAAAAAGCTCGAATTTTAATTAAAGATGGCAATTTCGACGACGCAAAAAAAGCGGTAATGGCTGCTGAAAAAAGTTTAGATAAAGCTGCTCAAAAAGGAGTGGTTCATAAAGGGAATGCAGCTCGGCGAAAATCTAGATTAGCTAAGCAATTGAACGACTTGGTTAAAGCTGGATAAGTGTAATTAACAAACCTAAATGTTTGAAGGGTCTTTAGTCCACAAAACTATTGACCGGGGATGTAGCGTGTAGTACATTTGTTCTGTACATATGTACTAAATGCTTTAGAGGAAGGTTTAAATGGATTCGCTTTCTGAAAAACAAAGACGGATAATTGAATTCATATCTGAATTTATGCTTGAAAATCCGTTCCCACCGACAATTAGGGATATAGCTTATAATTGCCGCATTAGTTCCACTTCTGTTGTTGATTATAATTTAAGAAAACTTGAACGTGACGGTTATATATCTAGGACAGCTGATGTTTCAAGAGGTATTCGGTTAATAAAAAACCCAGAAAAATCCGTTGAAATAAAACATGTTGTTAAAGTTCCAATAGTTGGCAATATTGCTGCTGGAGAACCTTTAAATATTGAAACTCAATCATCTTATTCCGATGATATAGAGGTGCCATCTTTCTTGGTGAACGATGAATCTAATGTTTTTGCAGCCAAGGTCAAAGGGGAATCAATGATTGATGCTTTGGTTGCAGATGGTGATTTAGTTATAATGGAACCTACTAATAATCCCAAAAATGGAGATATGGTCGCTGCTTTTCTTGAAGACAATAATGAGGTTACCTTGAAACATTTTTACTTGCAAAATGGTATTGTTACTTTAAAACCAGCTAATCCTACTATGAGCCCTATAACGGTAGCTGCTGAAAAAGTTGCTGTTAGAGGTAAAGTGGTTGGTGTAATCAGAAGCATGTCTAAGATTTAAAATCGACTTTTCACTTAATTTGAACCAGATTTTAATTCAAACTAATGCTGCAATGGTATAATGTTATAAATTTCGAGAATTAATGAAGGAAACAACTGATGCCATTTAGATTAGGACCAACGGAATTAATTATTGTTTTGGTAATAGTTATGATCGTGTTCGGGGTTGGTAAACTTCCGCAGATTGGCGGAGCGATGGGTAAAGCGATAAAGGAATTCAAATCTTCATCAGCAGAAAATTCTGATGACAAAAAAGAAGAATCCTAACAAGTTTTAGTTTTTATCATCATAAAAATGAAATAAGTTATATTGATTCAGTATCAGGATTGGTTCTTCTCTTAGCAACCCAAGAAAGCCATATGCCGGCTTCATACATTATGATTATCGGTAATGCAACCAGAGATTGTGTTATTGGGTCAATTGTTGGTGTTATTATTGCTCCCAGAATAAATGCTATGACTATTGTGTGTCTTCTATATCTCCGAAGGATTGTGTGGTTAACGATACCGATTTTAGATAGGAAAAACATTATAAGCGGCGTTTCAAAAATTAAACCCATCCAGAATAACAACGAAATCATTATGTTGGTATAATTCCCTATTTTGATAAATGGTGAAGCCACATCATTTCCGAAAGTCAAAAGAAATTTGATCATTGGAGGAAACAGTACCCAATATCCAAAAGCTGCACCTATGAGAAATAATGTTATAGAGGATGGGATTAAAATCCATAGGTAAATTTTTTCTTTTTTGTTTAAACCGGGCGATGTAAACATAACAACTTGATAAATGATTATTGGTGTAGAAAGAATAATTCCAGCGAACAATGAAACTTTAAAGGCAGCGCTAAGATATTCAGTTAGTTCAGTGTAAATTGGTTTATTATTTGGAGCAGATGAGAAGTTTTCTGCAGGCTCCATTAAGATAGAGAAAATTTGGTTGTGAAAAGCGAATGCAGCAAATGAACAAATTAAGAAACACACAACTGTCCAACCCAGTCGTTTTCTTAATTCCATGGTATGTTGTATAAAATGTTTTGAATTCGGTTTCAATATACAGTGGAGTATTTATATATAAATTTAAAAAGTCAGTTAATTAACTAGATGGTGGTTTAGTTGGCTCTGTTTCATCAGGAGACAATTTATTATTCGTTATTGGTTTGTTTTCGTTTTGAGAATTATCGGGTTCCATATTTGAATTTGATATTAGATTTGAGGGAGGTTCAATTGGATCGTCTTTTAAATATTGTTCCGCTTTCCACATTTCCTTTTTCAATTCTCGAAGGCCTTCACCTAGGCGTCGTGCACTTTTGATCATACGATCCGGCCCTAAAACAATTAAAGCGATAATTAATATAGCTAATATTTCTAATGGTCCCATCCCTAAAAATTTCATTAAATCATCTTAATCCTTATCACATGTGTTAATACAATGTTGGTACATTAACTAATTTTATCAAGAGTTACAACGCATTCTATATGTCGGGTATGGGGAAACATATCTATTGGTTGTACTTTTTTGATTTCAAAACCATTCTTGACCAATATCGATAAATCACGACATAGAGTATTGGCGTTACATGAAACATATACTAACCTTATATTTTGTAAGCTAGATATAGCACTTAACATGTTTTGTGCACATCCCGAACGAGGTGGGTCCAAAATTATTTTAGTTACTCGATTGTTTAATGAACCAATAAGATCTTCGGCTTTACCTGTCATAATTGTAATGTTTGGTATCGAACTATTATTAACCTCTGAATCATTTGTAGACGATTTTGATTCTTCAAGAGATATAACTTGTTTAACCAGTGGGGAATAGATGGCTGGAAAGGTTCCAACTCCTGAGTAAGCATCCAAAAGTATATCGGATTGGTTTAATTTTAAAGCGTTTTCAATTAAATCCATCATAACTTCGGTTTGCTTGGTGTTTACTTGGAAAAATGAAGGTGAACTAACTTGAAACTGTTTGTTTTTCAGAGTTTCAATATAATGTTTTTGACCTGTTTCGAATAGGATTTCGCTAAAATTAATTTTAGGTTGAACAAGGTATGAATCGGTACTAGAACTAGCGCGTATGGATAACTGGCTTGTATCAACTCGATTCAATTGCAAAGTGTTGATTATTTTGTTTATGGGTTTGTTCATTATTAAGCATTCCTCAATTCGCACAAATCTTTTGGTAACTGAATTAACAAATCCAAGTGAGCCTTTTTCGCGAACAGTAAATCTACCGTGATTTCGATACCCAAATAAATTAGGACTTGGTAGTGTGGGGGATATCTTCATGTCTCTGATATTGGGATATTTTTTCGTACAAATTTCAATAAATGACTGCTTTAATTTGAGTTGATAGCTGTAATCTATGTGTTGCCATTGGCATCCTGTACAATTTCCGAAATAGCCACAAGGCGGAGTTATACGGTGAGGCGAAGGTTTTATTACTTTTGAAACCCACGCTTGTATTTGATATTTATGTTTATGGCCTTTATTTTCAACAATATTGCATAAAACCTTTTCGTTGGGGAGAGCTCCAAAAACAGGTATCATATTGTTTTGATGAAAAGCAGTGAAATCCCCTTCATCGTTAGCTTTGGGTTCTATTGATAAAATTGTTTTTTGGTCGTTCACTCAGTGCAATACAAATTATTATTAGTGTTGATTTAATATAGCATATCTAATTATGGGTAACAGGCTATATTTCTGATATCATTTATGGCAAGGATCAAATAAATGCATAAACCCAAAAAATCATTACCTGAATGGTTAAAAGTAAAAATCCCTGGTGGCGAGAATTACCTCCGAATTCAAAAAATGTTGAGAAGTTCTAATCTCCATACTGTATGTGAGGAAGCAAGGTGTCCTAATATTGGGGGTTGTTGGGATAGAGGTACTGCAACCTTTATGATATTGGGAGATATTTGTACTCGAGCATGTAGATATTGCGCAGTAACAAGTGGAAAACCGTTGGCTTTGGATCCTTTGGAAGCATATAAATTATCCAAAGTAGTTGAAAAAATGAACCTGAAATATGTTGTCATCACCTCTGTAAATAGAGACGACTTGGAAAATGGAGGGGCGGAAGTATTTGCTGAGTGTGTGCATCACATAAAAAAAAGATTGCCGGCATGTAAAGTAGAAGTATTGATCCCAGATTTTGAAGGTAAAAAATCAGCTTTAGAAATTGTTTTAAAAGCTAGACCAGATACAATTAACCATAATATTGAAACTGTACGTAGCATTTTTCCAAAAGTAAGACCTAAAGGAGATTATGATCAATCACTTAAACTACTGGAAACAGTCAAATTGTTGAATAGTAGTTCTGTGACGAAATCAGGAATAATGGTAGGGCTTGGTGAAAAAATTGATGAAATAAAGGAAACCATGAAAGAATTAGTAGCAGTTGGCTGTGATTTGCTGACGATTGGACAGTATTTGCAACCATCATCTAAGCATATCGAAAGAGTTAAATGGTATTCCCCAGTAGAATTTAATGAATTAGCAGATATTGGAAGAGGAATTGGGTTTAAGCATGTTGTGAGTGGGCCTTTAGTTAGAAGTTCTTATCATGCAGATGAACAACATGCAGCTTTGAATGTAGATTCAAAAGATCTTGCGCCAGTGTAAATTTATTGGATTGATGTGGTGTGCTCTAGTTGATATGCTCTAAATTATTTACTTGAATTCCTTTATTATTCTTGAAGCTTGCTCATATCCTCTTTTGCCATCAGGCAATAGAGATGGCAGTAAGTAAATATTATTGAAGTTATTTGAAAGCAGCTCTTCAATAAAGTCCGATGTAATCATTATAGGAGATTTTCCTGATTCCAGTTGGTGTTTTATTTTAGTTGGTATCTTACCGAATGATTTGGTTGTTTTGTTCAAGATTTGTACACCTATGCAAAGCGGTATATTTAGGTTGGATTTAGAAATTTTGTTATAGGTCTCTAAAAATTTATTTAATATATCAATTGAGAATATTGGTTGAAGCAAAAAATAATTTGCTCCAAGCTTAACCTTTTGATTAGTTAACCGAACTTCATTATCTAAATCCTTGTTCAGGTCAATCGTAGATCCGATACAAAAATCAGTCGGCTTCGAAAGTTCTTTACCTTTATAATCTAGTTTATTGTTCATCATATTTACGGAATCAATTAATTCAGTAGATTTGTAATCCATGACTGTTTTTACGTTGATACTTTCTGCTGGAGTAAAAGGGTCCCCTTGAAATATCAACAAATTTTCTAAACCCAATAATTGAGCACCTAGTAGATGACTTTGTATTGCTAGCTTATTCATGTCTCTACATCCCATAGCAAACACGACATCGGATGAAGAATTTTGTTTTATCCAATGAGCAGTTTGCAGTGAATTTATACGGACTGATTTACCTGGGTTATATGCAACATAAATAAAATCTGAATTTAGAGATGAAACCTTATTTAGCTCATCTAAGTCGAGGCCTTTGGGGGGAGAAAAATCGCAAATAAAAGTAACAGATCCTGATTTGTTCGAGATGTATTCTGTAAATTTAGTCATTCAAACGATATCTTTATTAGCTGATATACAACAGACTAATAGTATATTGAATGCTAAATTACGGATATAGTTATTTCCATCCTAAACCTTTATGTTTTTTGTTAGGAAGCAAAGAAACACGATGTCCTTTTTCGCATTTATATCTTTGTTCTCTTATTTCGGCTCGTTTTCCAGAAAGAGAAGATTGTTCCATTGGATTCAAGCAGAAAGGGCATTCCACTGAATAAACAACTCTATTTTTCACTCGAATAACTTTAACATTGGCTGTGGTGTTAGATAGGTTTTCAAATTCCCCTATGTACCTTAATATGAATTTTGTTGCTGAGCTTAATATAGACTTATTGTCATTATTTGCACGTGGTTCATATTCATAATCAACATAACCACATGTACTGCATTCAGGTTCATCATAGCCAATGATTAATTTTGTTTGGCAGCGAGGGCATAAGTGTTTTGGTACGTGTTTGCCTATACGTTCTGGATGAGTTGGCTGTTGAGCAAAGTCTATTACCTGTGGTTCGAAATCCGGTTGGCTATTTAAAGCTTCTGTTACCATAATAAATCTCCTAGATCATATGTATGAATTTCATATGATCGAAGGAGAAATATTAGCTTTCTGCCTGTATCAAGTATGTATAAATATAAATAAATATACAGGTTCCAAACTAATTATTTCGCTGTAAGATAGGTTGCGCCTTCTCCTACGAATTAATGAATCATACCCCAAAGTTTTTGTATTTGTATAAGAAAAAGACTAAACTTGTCAAGTATTAAGTTTAAACATTTGCATAGAGATTTGCAAAAAATCCGTCCAAAATGTTTATTTTGGTGATGGATTTAACGTAATATATCCTTATAGCATATAAATATGGGGAGTTAAATTTTTGTACAGAGAAGGTTTTTGTAATGTCCATTAAGATTATTGTTTGTGTGAAGCAAGTTATTGATCCAGATGCTCCGATTGCATCCTTAGATATAGGTGAAAATAATATAGTTTCCTCGAAAGAGAAACGATTTGTATTGAATGGATATGATGAAAATGCAGTAGAGGCAGCGCTGAAAATCAAAGATGATGTAGGCGCAGAAATCACTGTATTGTCAGTTGGTTACGCTTTTGAAAATGATGTGATGAAAAAGCCAATATCCATGGGGGCGGACCGGCTCATATTAGTAGAGGACGAAAAATTCTTGCAAGTAGATGGTTTTTCTACAGCTAACTTGTTGGGAAAAGCAATTAACAAGATAGGCGAATTTGACTTGGTTTTATGTGGCCGTCAGGCTTCTGATTGGGATAATGCATACGTCCCATTAGCTTTATCGGAAATCTTGAATGTTCCCTGTATCACATTGGCTCAGAAAATTGAAGTGAAAGCGAATGGGTTTAGAGTAGAAAGAGTGATGTCAGGGGGATACCAGATAGTAGAAAGTGAATTTCCTACTCTAATAACTGTAAGTAATGAAATAGGTAATCCCAGGTACCCTACTATTAGAGGAATTATGGATGCTGGCCGTAAAAAACCTGATATATGGACGTCGAATGATATTTGTGTAACGAGTGAGTTATTCAAAAACCAACTTGTGACAAAGGATTTATCCCTTCCTATTAATGAAGCAGATTGTGAATTTATACACTCAGATTCAGAAGAAGAATTGGGAAGATTATTGGCCGAAAACCTTATTGAAAAAAAATTGATTTGAATTTACAAGGATCACCGATGAAAAATGTTTTTGTTTTAGCTGAGCATACATCGAAATCATTTGACCCAATAACATACGAATTAATTGCAGCAGCAAAAAGCGTTGGGAACAATGTGAGCTTATTGGTATTAGGTGAATCAACTAATATTCCCAATACAACAGAAATTAGTAAATTTGTGAATCATATATATATTGCCGAAAATGATTTGTTAACTGAGTGGTCGGCTGATGCTTGGACATCTGTTTTATATGATATTTGCTCTATTACTTCACCAGAATTGTTGTTAATTGGAAAAACGAATTTGGGAAGAGATATAGGCCCAAGGTTGTCTTATAAATTGGGTGGGAGATTTATACAGGATTGTTTCAGAATGCAAATACTTGATGGCCATATTTTTAAAGCACTAAGGCCTATATATGGCGGAAATATAATTGCTGAAGTAGAATGCGAATTTGATCGATGTACAAATATAGCAGCTATTCGGCCAGGTTCGTATGATAGTGATATTGCAGAACTAGATTCTGAGGCTAAAATTGAAAATATTGAAGTAAATTTGAAAGACAATCATATTAGGGTGCGTCATATAGAATTTGTTGAAGAGCAAGGTACTGGAGTAAAATTAGAAGACGCTTCGGTAGTGATAGTAGGAGGCAGAGGTTTAGGTGGTCCAGAACCATTCAAACTATTGGATGATATGGCTGAGCTTTTAGGGGGAGCAGTTGGGGCTTCGAGGGCTGCCTGTGATGCGGGCTGGATTGATCATAATAAACAAATAGGATTAACTGGTAAAACAGTTTCTCCTAATCTGTATATCACTGTAGGTGTGTCTGGTGCTAGTCAGCACATGGCTGGTTGTGCTAATGCTAAGAATATAGTTGCTATAAATCAGGATAAAGATGCCAATATTTTCAAAGAAGCTTCTATAGGAGTAGTTGGTGATTGGAAAATTATCCTACCCTCGTTAATTAAAGAATTAAAAAAAAGAAATATTTAACTTTTTAGATTAGATTATTCATCAGATTCTTTAACTTTCACAACTCGGTCAAGCATGTGGTTAGGAACTTCTTCATAATGGTCGAATTCTAGGGTATATGAACCTCTGCCTTGTGTGATTGATCGCAAATCAGTAGCATATTTGAGCATCTCAGATTGAGGAACCTCTGCTTCTATTATGGTTGTTCCGTTACCTTCAGGGTTCATGCCTAAAATTTTACCCCTTTTGCCATTTAAGTCTCCCATGATTTCTCCAGTATCTTCGTCGTTCACGGTAATTGCAGCTTTCATAACAGGTTCTAACAAAACTGGTTTAGCTTCCTTCAGTCCTTTAGAGAAAGCGTGTCCACCTGCTATTTCAAAGCAAATACCGGAAGAATCAACTGGATGAAAACTACCATCAACCAACGTAGCTTTTACGTCTACAACCGGATATCCAGCAATTACACCATCGTCCATTGCTTTAATTACCCCTTTTTGTACAGAAGGTATGTATTCTTTGGGTACGCTACCGCCGTATATCTTTTCTTGAAAATCAAATCCACCACCTCTTGAAAGAGGTTCCATTTCCAGCCATACATGACCAAATTGACCATGGCCCCCTGATTGTTTTTTATGCCTGTATTCTACTTTAGCATTACCCGAGATTGTTTCTTTGTATGGTACTTTGGGTGTATCTAATAATATTTCAACCCCAAATTTCCGTTTCATCTTTTCTAATGCGACGTCTAAATGAGTATCGCCTAGGCCACATAAAAGCATTTCGAGAGTGTTTTCTTCTCTAACCATTTTCAAACTAGGGTCCTCTTCGCAAATTCTTGCAATAGAACTTGTCATTTTATCTAAATCAGCCTGGGTTTTTGGTTTCATAGACATATTGTAAACTGGATTTGGAAATTCAATTCCCTTTAACTCAATGTTCGCATCTTTTGTTGTTAAGGTATGACCCGTTAAAGCTGATGATAATTTAGTTAGTGTTCCAATATCTCCTACAGATATCTCATCCGAATTTTCTTGTGTTTGCCCTCTCATCGTATATACTTGGCCAATTCTTTCAGATTCTTTAGCATTGGCATTCCAAATAGAAGAATCACTCTTTAGAGTGCCGCTGTATATCTTTATATGTGACAATTTACCTACAAAAGGATCGGCCGATGTCTTGAATATTAAAGCTGAGAGAGAATTGGAATCATGACTGATTTCGATTGCGTCATCTGTTCCTGCTTTAACTGCTGTAATTCCTGTTTCGTCTAAGGGGCTTGGGAAAAAAGATATAATTGAATCCATAAATTCCTGTGCAGATGGTTCAACTTGAGTTGACCCCATGAATACAGGTATGATTTCACCAGTCTTAATTCCGTTTTTTAGACCTGATAGCAATTCTTCATCAGTTAGATTTTCTCCTTCAAGATACTTAGTGGCTAATCCATCATCTGTCTCGGCTACTAATTCAATAAGTTCTTCACGCATTAATTCTGCTTCATCTTGGTCTACTTTGCTATTACCAACTGATTCAAGTAGATTAACTGACCCTGAAAAAACATCACCATTTATAGGTACCTGAAGCGGTATGCATTGCCTTCCGAAAGTTGATTTAATTGAGGTTAATAGTGATTCAAAATCAACATTTTCTCTGTCCATTTTACTTACATATATGCTTCGAGGAATATTATGGCTACTTGCCAAATTCCACATCTGTATTGTTCCAGTTTCGATTCCCGCAGCAGCAGATATAACTATAACTGCTGATTCAGCAACTCTTAAACCAGATATTACTTCTCCCCTAAAGTCAGCGTATCCGGGAGTGTCAATCAAATTTATTTTATGGTTTTTCCATATAGTTGGGAGGATTGTGGTTTGTACGCTTGTCTGACGTTTTTGTTCCTCGGGTTCGTAGTCAGAAATGGTAGTTCCATCTTCTATTTTACCAATTCTGGAAGTGTGTTTTGCAGCATATAACATCGATTCACCAAGCATAGTTTTTCCTGAACCACCGTGGCCCATTAGCACCACATTGTGAATATTTTCAGCATTGATTTTAGCCATGTTAACCTCGTTTGCGCCTATATTTCGTAAATATCACCACACAGTCATGTGAAATGATACCACTCTAATAATTACCTTAGATATAATCATCCTATATTCCCATGATGTTATATCCAGTGTCAACATGGATAATTTCGCCGGTTATCCCGCTAGATAAATCGCTAGACAAAAACAACGCAGTTTTAGAAACTTCTTCAGTGGTTATATTTCTTTTGAGAGGAGATTTTTCTTTATGGATGTTTTTCATATCTCGATACCCAGAAATGACTCTGGAAGAAAGGGTATCTAAGGGGCCTGCAGAGATTGCATTTGCTCGGATATCAAGGTGCCCAAGATCTGCAGCTATTTGCTTGATTTCGTTTTCTAAAGCAGCCTTGGCAGTTCCCATTACATTGTAGCCTGGGAATACTCTTGTGGAAGCTTGATATGTCATTGATATGATTGATCCCCCATTAGTCATATATTTTGAACCATAGCGGGCAATTGGTATTAATGAATAGGCACTTATACTTAAAGCGGTGATAAATCCATTTTTGGAAACGTCTACAAAAGGCCCTCCTAAATCATCTTTATCAGCAAATGCAATGCTGTGAATAATAATATCAATATTGCCAGAATTAGAAGCATCACCAATTTTCTTCATTGAATTTTCAATTTGTGAATCCTCACTCGCGTCACACTCTACCAAGGTGCTTGGTTGAGTCAAAGTTTTTGATAATGACTCAACTGAATTAAAAACACGTTGATTTTGGTATCCTAGTATTACTTCAGCTCCAGCTTGATCAAGGATTTTTGCTATATCCCACGCTATGCTTCTGTGATTTGCTACTCCAAATACTGCTGCTGTTTTTCCTTTAAGGTCTATTGGATACATTATTAATTTCTCCTAGTTATAAAGTAATATGAGTACTAATCCGATCCCCAACCAATTTAATTATTATAATCAAGCGCTACTGAAAATCCTGTGACGGTTGGTTTTTGGTTACAATCTATTTCTTGTCGACTATCCAAACTGATTTTTACATTGTTATGAGCTTTAATGTGGGTACCATCAAATAAAAGAATTCTTTCTGAGTCAA
>CEOQ01010013.1_pt1 | contig 20211 bp, 14 predicted proteins | sample 361351 | NCBI WGS metagenome assembly CEOQ01 (sample SAMEA2619907, study PRJEB7988) | marine metagenome | biome: marine biome (ENVO:00000447); feature: deep chlorophyll maximum layer (ENVO:xxxxxxxx); material: "saline water (ENVO:00002010), including plankton (ENVO:xxxxxxxx)" | depth 60 m | reverse complement strand
GCCAGGGTTGGAAGGACACAATGTTGACCACATTGCTTTAAAAATTCATCCATTTGAAGAAGAAGAGATAAAAAACTATCTGTCTTCAAAAGACCTAAAAATGAGTAAAATTGAGACACGTTTTGGTGCAGAGGGCAGCGGCCCATCCGTTTATGTAGAAGACCCTGAAGGAAATTCAATAGAGCTAAAGGGAGTCGAGCGGTCTTGATAAGTGGTCGTTTATAATAACGCTATTCCGCAGCAGTTCTATTCAATGCGGGGTTGTTAAACCGGCCTAAGAGCTGCTGTTCTTTTGATTTAACCACTTTTATAGCTTTTTCTTTAACATGCCCGTAACCTCTGATCTGTTCAGGCAGTGAAGCGAGATCAACTGCTATTTGATGATTCTCATTATTTAGATTAGCTAAGAGCTGATCTACGAGACTAAAATAATGCTCCACAAGCTCTCGTTCTGTCCGTCGCTCCTCCGTCTTGCCAAAGATATCAAACGGTGTCCCTCTTAATACTTTCAACTTGGACAGCAGTTTAAAAACGTTCATCATCCACGGGCCGTACGTTCGCTTTGTTAGTCGGCCTGTTACAGGGTCTTTTTTTGATATCAAAGGCGGGGCCAGATTGAATTCGATCTTATAATTACCTTCGAACTGTTGGCCTATTTTTTTAGCAAACGAGCCATCAGAGAAGAGTCTAGCTACCTCATATTCATCTTTGTATGCCATAAGTTTAAAGGCATTCTTTGCAACGGAGAGCGCTAAACCACTCATACCGGGCGTTTGACGTCTTTCCACCTCTTCCACGCGGCTCAATAAAGAAGCGTATCGTTCTGAATATGCCTCATTTTGATAATCTGTTAGAAATTTCACTCTCTTTTCTATCAAAGCTTCAAGCGACATTTCAGTATAATCTTTTGAGGGCTCTTCAACCGGCTTGATTAAATTCTCAACCGCAGCAAGATCATGCGCCGCTCTACGGCCCCAAAGCAAAGCCTGTTTGTTGAATTCGATTGCTACACCATTTATATCGATAGCTTGTTCCACAGAACTGACTGATAACGGAATGTGTCCTTTTTGAATTGCATAACCGAGCATAAATAAATTACTGGCGATGCTATCGCCTAAAAGCTGAGTGGCTATCTGAGTGGCGTTTATAAAATGCGCTGAGTTTTCTCCTGTTGTCCGTCTTATCGTTTCTTGAAACACCTCCCCAGGAAAAGGTAAATCAGGATTAGAAGTGAATGCACCTGTCATTGTCTCTTGGGTATTAACTATGGCTGTTGTCTCTTCCCTAGAGACCTTAGATAACCCCTGCTCACTAGCAGCAGTTACCATATCGCAAGCCAGCATTAGATTCGCGCTGCCATTTGCAATTCGCACAGCATGTAGATCTTCAGGTTTTTCAGATATGCGGATGTGGCTAATGACAGCACCGCCTTTTTGCGCCAACCCAGTCATATCGAGAACTGAAACGCCCTTATTCTCAATATGGGCGGCCATCCCGATCAACGCACCAATCGTAACGACACCTGTCCCACCTATGCCAGTTACTAAAACTCCGTAGGGCTTATCGAGTTTTGGCTGTTCAGGATCAGGCAATACTTCAAAAAGGTCAGGCGGTAGATTTTCCGCTGATTTATTTTTTTTAACTTTGCCACCGATTACATTAACAAAGCTCGGGCAAAAGCCTTTAACGCAAGAATAGTCTTTGTTACACGCTGATTGATCTATAAACCTTTTCCGTCCAAATTCCGTTTCAAGCGGCGAGACTGAAACGCAATTCGATGCTACTCCACAATCGCCACAACCTTCGCATACCATGTCATTTATAAATATGCGCTTGGCAGGATCAATCATTGTTCCCCGCTTTCGGCGACGACGCTTTTCTGCCGCACACGTCTGATCAAAAATCAGGACCGATAAACCTTTAACTTCTCGCAACTCTCTTTGCACACGATCGAGATCATCCCGATGGTGTATGCTAGAACCCGACGGCCAACTGGTACCAAGAGGATATTTATCTGGCTCATCAGTAACTATTTTTACTTCTTTTGCCCCTTCGGCAGCAACTTGTGCGGCGATCTGAGGTACTGTAAAGCCCCCGTCTGCAGGCTGTCCACCGGTCATGGCCACCGCGTCATTATATAAGATTTTATAGGTTATATTTACGCCTGACGCCGCGGCCGCTCGAATAGCTAGAGCACCGGAGTGGGTATATGTGCCATCTCCAATGTTGGCAAAAATATGGTCTGTTTGCGTAAATGGCGCCTGCCCAATCCAGGGAGTACCCTCTGCTCCCATGTGCGTAAAGGTAGAGGTGTTTCGGTCCATCCAAACCGACATAAAGTGACACCCAATACCAGCCGTTGCGCGACTGCCCTCAGGAACCCGTGTCGATGTGTTGTGTGGACACCCTGAGCAGAAAAAGGGCGTTCTAGCAAAATCTGTTTCAGATTTAATAAGGCTTTTTTCCTTATCATCCATTAATTTTAATTTTTCCTGAATAGCTTTGTCTTCGCTCAATTTTAAAAGCCGCGATGCTATTACTCTCGCAATCTGCGATGGGCTCAATTCACCAGCTGCCGGCTGCAACACGTGACCTTTTTCATCGAATTTTCCCACTACGGATGGCCGCTCGTTAGAGGGAAGGTTATAGAGATGTTCCTTCAGTTGACTCTCGATAATCGGGCGTTTCTCTTCAACAACCAGTATTTCCTTCAAACCTTGGGAAAACTCTTTAATCCCCGCTGGCTCGAGAGGCCAAGGCATGCCCACTTTATATAAACGCAGGCCAAGTTTATCAGCTTTTACTTCATCAATCCCTAGATCCTCTAGAGCCTGCCTTACATCCAAATACGATTTACCCGTCGTAATAACCCCAAGTTTTGGGGTTTTTGATTCTATGATAATTCTATCAATTCTATTTTCTCTAGCAAACGCTCGTACGGCATTTAGCTTGTATTGATGCAGACGGTGCTCTTGTTCTATCCAATCATCCGGCCATCTGATACTTAGTCCGCCTTCAGGCATTTCAAAATCTGGAAGTGAAATTTTAACTCGATCCGGTGAAACGTCTATCGAAGAAGAGCTATCCATATTTTCAGCGGTTGTTTTAAAAGCAACCCAACAGCCAGAAAAACGAGACATAGCAAAACCAAAAATTCCATAGTCAATCACTTCCTGGACGCCGGCAGGGTTGAGTACAGGGATACTGGCATCCATGAATGCGTATTCACTTTGATGCGGAACAGTCGATGACTTCGCAGCGTGATCATCACCTGCTATAAGCAGCACGCCCCCGTGCTTTGCGGGACCCGACATGTTCCCATGTTTAAACACATCCCCGCATCTATCGACGCCTGGTCCTTTACCATACCAAATTGCAAAGACACCATCATACGTGCTCCCTTCGTGCAAATTCGTTTGTTGGCTTCCCCATATGGCTGATGCTGCCAGATCTTCATTTAATCCCGGCTGAAAATGTATGTGATTTTGTTCCAGAAATTTTTTTGCTCGCCAAAGTTGTTGATCAAAACCGCCAACTGGGGATCCACGGTATCCCGATATAAAACCAGCGGTATTTAACCCCTCTAATACATCGCGCTGTCGCTGGACCATTGGTATCCGGGCGAGCGCTTGAACACCGGTCACAAAAATGCGCCCACTCTCTATTGAATATTTATCGTCAAGCGACACAGTAGTGCTAGTCACATCACTTCCTCTTTAACTCGTGACAGATGGGTAGAGCGTTAAAAAAATATTCTATATAAATTAGGTGTGAAATCAGTTTTAATCAAGTAACGATAGGTACTTATGTAAAGTATCATAGCCAGATTGGGGATGGCCGAAAATCAGGTCATGCAGTAATGTTTAACTCTGTTTCTTTTTTGGAAATTAGCTAAAACTTAGTAAAAGCTGGCCTAACCGGAGTGAATGTATGTCTATACTTGTTACTGGCGTTGCAGGTTTCATCGGAATGCATACCGCTGAGTCGTTGTTAAGCCAAGGACACCATGTTGTAGGCATTGACAATATAAATAATTATTATGACCCACGCTTGAAAGAAGAACGCCTTAACCAGCTTAAACATTTTAATAATTTCAGCTTTATGAAACTTGATTTTGCAGTCCAGTCATTTTCTGAAAAATTCATCAACATCTACCCTGATATAGACCAAGTTATTCATCTCGGTGCGCAAGCAGGGGTCCGAAATTCGATAAAAGAACCGCACGATTACATGAACTCTAACCTGGCCGGCCAGCTAAATATCCTTGAATACTGCCGAAAGTTAATGGAAAGAAACAATAATTTTAAAAAACTTATTTATGCTAGTTCCTCTTCAGTCTATGGCGCAAACGCCAAAATCCCATTTTCTGTGCATGACAAAACCGACCATCCAGTCTCTTTTTATGGAGCAACGAAAAAGGCCTGCGAGGTAATGACACACTCCTATTCCAGCCTATACAAAATCCCTTCGATTGGCCTTCGTTTTTTTACAGTTTATGGTCCTTGGGGCCGTCCTGATATGTCACCCTATTTGTTTACAAAAAGTATCCTAGAGGGAAAAGAAATAAACGTATTTAATAATGGTGATATGAGGCGGGACTTCACTTTTGTGGATGACGTCGTGGAAGGTATAATCGGAGCTCTCGGAAAAAATTTAAACGCTGGGGATAATAGTTCTCCCCATAAAATTTATAATCTTGGAAACAATAAGCCTGTTAAATTAATGGACTACATTCAAATTATAGAAAAAACATGTTGTAAAAAAGCAAATTTAAAACTTCTCCCAATGCAGCCCGGTGACGTATTTGAGACGTACGCAGATATTGAAATCAGCAAAGAGGAACTTGGTTTTGTCCCCAAAACCGACTTAAATGAAGGTATCCGTCGCTTTGTCGAATGGTTCCAGCAATACCATAAATAATTGCATCATGGAATTATGTTAAAAATTTCAACCCCCATTATCTAACCCGCCGTCTTTTATAAGTTGCTTGAGCTGGATATCACTGAAACTCCTTTCAATGTCAGCGGCCAATCTTCGCGCCTCTTTTGAGAGATCCTCCCCGCACCCTTCAGGATCTGATCTTCGCCAGAAAGCCAGATAATCATCTTTTGTCGTTAAGTTTGAAGTCATAGCCGCGGCATCTATTGCTTTTGCGAAACGATCGCTCAATTCAATCTTAAAACTCGTCTTTTTTCTGCCCCGGCCCTTCTCTGCAACAACCTGAGCGGGAATATCTCTCCAGTAAACGATCGTTAAAGACGCCATTGCTAACTATCTTTTCCCGACACAAACTTCTCTAAATATTTCGGTAAATCTCCATAGTTTCGAAGCTTTAAATGAAACTCTAACCCAAGCCTCTCAGCTGCTTTTGCCGCTTTTCTTTGAAGGTTACGGTCATCGATCTGAGCTATATAAACTAATTTTTTATAGTTTTTAAAATACTCATCCCTTAGCTCAGGGTATTTATCGATGCCAAGACCCTTTATTATTAACCGGTCAAAGTTGCGAGCCAAATAATCAGTGAGATAAAAACATCCCGGTTCCTCATTATGAGTTTCCAAAAAGTCGGATCTACCCATAAAAAATTCATAACAATGCGGGCCTGGAATTCTCTCGATAGACTCAGATCTCAGCACTTCGTCTAATTTTCCTCCCGTCCCACAGTCGCCATATAGTACAAAGATCTTATCGAACTCACCCTTATTTTTTTGGATACGCGATTTTATCGCCGGAGCTATTTTATTTGGTGTATTATGCCAGCTTGCTGGCAAGCAACTAATTTGGACATTGTTCCAATTGTTTTTTTTAACAAGATATGTGATTTCTTTCGCAAGTGCTCCGCAAGCGATAAAGAGTAATCTTGGGCGCTGTAATGAATTGTTAACCAAAACTACCTCTAAAAGGTTAAGCTAGTAGATTTACCTAGTTTACATTCATTTTTTTTGAATTTGAAATTCTTCGCTCTTCTATAAGGGATTTTGCAATCTCAACCGCTACTGCCGCATCACGGCAATAGGCATCCGCCCCAACACTTTTGGCAAACTCTTCGTTTAACGGAGCCCCTCCTACCAGAACGATATAATCATCCCTAATCCCCTTTTCTTTCATCGCCTCTATAACGGTTTTCATATATGGCATCGTGGTAGTTAATAGCGCCGACATACCAAGAATGTCTGGCTTATGTTCTTCCAAAGCATCGAGATAATTTTCCACTGGGTTATTAATCCCAAGATCAATAACATCGAAACCAGCTCCTTCCATCATCATAGAAACTAGGTTCTTGCCTATATCGTGTATGTCCCCCTTTACCGTACCAATAACCATTTTTCCTAACTGTGGCGCGCCAGTTTCAATCAAAAGCGGGCGGAGTATCGTCATTCCACCCTTCATCGCGTTTGCTGACATTAGTACTTCCGGGACAAAGAGTATTCCGTCTCGAAAGTCTACTCCTACTATTCGCATCCCCTCGACCAGAGCTTCCGTTAAAATCTTATATGGTTCCCAACCTCGGGTTAATAGAATTTGAACAGCTTCTTCGATTTCATCTTTGAGTCCGTCATAGAGGTCATCGTGCATTTGCTCTACAAGTTCTTCATCGTTCAGCTCAGAGAGAACGATATCCTCTTCTTCCTCCATAGAGCTCTCCTGTCAAAATTTAATGAATCCGACCATATTAATTAAGTATTATGCTAATTTACCGCAAACCGACGCTATTTTAATTTTTTGCGACATATGAAGAAAAAATTAATCAAAAACAGTCAAAAATTCGGATATCAAGGTCAAGGCCGTCTGTAGAGACTTTCGAGCTTTTGTTTGTAATTTTGTAAAATTTTGTGACGCTTAATTTTTAACGTTGGGGTCATAAGGCCATTTTCTGTTGTAAAAGGTTCGTCTGCTACGATAATATGACGAACCTTTTCTATCTGAGATAACCTAGAATTAACACGAGACATTACGCCCTGAACTGCACTGTTGAAGTCTTTATCTTCAGATAAATCACTTAATGTAATTTTATTTCCCTCACCTTTCCACCATTCCTCTATAAAAGCTTCTGAGGGAACCACAACGCCAACCAGGTATGGTTTCTTATCTCCGTATACCATTGCCTGAAGAAACTCTGGCTCGACGGTAATCACCCCTTCAACCCGCGCCGGTGCTATGTTGTCGCCACCAGAGTTGACAATTATATCTTTTTTCCTGTCGGTTATACGAAGGGAGCCATCTTCCTCAAGCACGCCAATATCGCCAGTATGCAGCCATCCGTCTCTAATCGCATCCTCTGTTGCCTTGGGGTCCTTCCAATAACCCTTCATCACTAATTCCCCTCGGACCAATATTTCCCCATCATCAGCAATTTTAATCTCAACTTCCGTCAGAGCAGGCCCAACCGTTTCAATCCGAATATTGCCAGGCCGATTACAGCTAATGATTGGCGAGGCCTCTGTCTGTCCGTATCCCTGTAGAATATTAACCCCCAATGATAAGAAGAAGTTCCCTATATCCGGATTTAATGCTGCACCGCCAGAAACAAAGGCTTTCAACCTTCCCCCGAAACGTTGAGATACCTTGGTTCGAACAGCAAAATCAACAAGTTTGTTCTGTAGTTTTTCAGAGAAGTTTAGACTTTGTTTTTCTACTTTCTCTTTACGACCTAGTTCTAGTGTAAGATTAAATAAGCGCTCCTTAAAACCACCAGACTGGTGGACCCCACGCTGTATACGGTCATGCAAGGCTTCATAAAGTCTGGGCACCGCTGTCATAATCGTAGGCCTTGCTTCTTGGAGGTTTTGCGCAACTTTGTCAGGTCCCTCCGAATAGTAGATCTGCGCTCCTATCGAAATGGGAAAATAAAGGCCGCAAGTATGTTCATATGAATGGGAGAGCGGTAAAAGCGATAAAAATATCTCATCTCCTAGACCAAATTCGGTCAACAAGTCATAGGCGGAGGAGCAATTAGCTAATATTGAACCATGAGTAAGCATAACCCCCTTTGGGTTGCCGCCTGTCCCCGAAGTATAGATAAAACAAGCTACATCATCTCTCTTCAGGTTAGCTGCTTCCTTACTGGCATTTATCTTTAACTTGTCTTTAGGGGAAACTAAATTAGACCAATTCAGATGTTTAAGACGAGCCTCAATCTGCATAGACAAGTCCTCAATTGAAATAATAGTTTTACAAGTGGCCGATTTGTTCATGGCATCAGTCAGACGCGGTGCCAGTTTATCGCCTGAAACTATTGCAATATTGGCTTCTGAATGCTCAAGAATATAAAGATGGTCCTCGGCAGTGTTAGTCGTGTAGGCCGGTACAGTAATACCGCCGATCGAAATAATGGCTAAGTCTGCAACCACCCATTCGGGTCGGTTTTCAGCGACGACGACTACCCTATCTCCCTTTTTCACTCCCAAAAGATGTAGACTATCAGCCAAAGATAAGACTTGGCTTGCCACTTCAGAATACGACCTAGATACGTATTCACCGTTCTCCTTTGCCCATAAAAAGGGTTTTTGCGAAAAATTCTCAGCCACTTCAAAAAACATTGTTGCCAGATTGTTCAGCGCCTTGTAATTCATAGCAAGCTCCCAATATCAATCAATACGAGCAGTAAAGCCAAAAGAGACTCATTAATACCACTCGATATAATGAGCGCTCAATATTAAAATATAATGGAAATAACTATGGAACATTCCAAAATAATTAATTCAACTTCCAATGTGTTGCCGATATGGAACCTGAACTCCTTGTATCCATCGATGGACTCCCCTGAGTTGAAAAAAGACCTTGAAAAAGTCGCTGAAAAATCACTCTCGTTTGAGACTCGTTACAAAACTAAAGTCTCGCAACTTACGGGCCCTCAATTGGCGCATAGCATTGTAGAATATGAAAAAATTGAAGAGATATTGGGTCGCATAATGTCATTTGCTCAATTAATTTATTCTGGCGATATGCTCGATAATGACACAGGCAACTTCCACCAGTCTATGCATGAAGAAGTCACGAGAATCAGCAGTCATCTTCTTTTTTTCAATCTAGAATTGAATATTATCTCAGACGCTGACCTTAAAGAAAAATTAAAATCACCTGAGCTTAATCATTACTATCCATGGCTCAGAGATTTACGAGTATTCCAGCCCCACCAACTCGACGATCAACTAGAGAAGCTGTTTCTTGAAAAAAATATAAGCGGCCGTGCGGCCTGGACACGACTTTTTGATGAGAAGATTGCAGAACTTAGCTTTTCGATTGATGGTGTTGAGTCTAATTTGGCGGAAGCGCTGGATAAACTATCAAATAAGAACGCTAAAACGCGCAAGAACGCTGCGAAGGAAATATCCTCTGTCCTCAAAAAGCACGTAAGGTTATTTACACTTATTACAAATACATTGTCGAAAGATAAGGCGATCGAGGATAACTGGCGAGGTTACGAAAAACCTATTTCGGCGCGAAACCGCGTTAACCAAGTTGAAGATAACGTAGTGAATGCGCTAGTTGAAACCGTTAGCTCTAATTACCAGTCACTCTCTCACCGTTATTATGCCCTCAAGGCAGAATGGATGGGCGTCGAACATTTGAATTACTGGGATCGGAACGCGCCGCTTCCAGGAAATGACGATACAACAATAGAATGGTCTGAAGCCAAAGAGATAGTTTTAGAAGCTTATGAGAGCTTTTCTCCTACTATGGCAAGTATTGGCAAAGAGTTTTTTGATAAGAACTGGATCGACGCACCCACAAGACCAGGAAAGGCATCTGGGGCGTTTTCTCATCCAACCGTCCCGAGCTCAAATCCATTTATTTTACTGAACTACCAGGGGAAACTCCGAGACGTTATGACGCTTGCGCACGAACTTGGGCATGGAGTGCATCAGGTTTTAGCTGCTCGACAAGGATGTTTAATGGCGGACACACCACTAACATTGGCAGAGACAGCGTCGGTTTTTGGCGAGATGCTAACTTTTCAATCTTTGTTAGAAAGACATAAAGGCGATAGTAGAAAACGCAAACTTATGATTGCCTCGAAGGTAGAGGACATGCTGAATACGGTCGTTAGACAGATTGCTTTTCACGAATTTGAGACCAGCATCCATGATAAGCGAAGGTCTGGAGAATTATCTCCTGAAGAGATAGGGGATATTTGGATAAGCATCCAGCAAAAAAGTCTAGGGCCTGCGATAAAGTTAAATGACGATTATAGAGTATTTTGGACATATATACCTCATTTTATACATTCTCCATTCTATGTTTATGCTTATGCTTTTGGTGATTGCCTTGTGAACTCTCTATATGCAGTTTTTAGGGATGAAGGATCAGATTTCGCTGAAAAATACATCGATATGTTAAAGGCTGGAGGCACTATGCGACATCAGGAGTTATTAATTCCGTTCAAGTTAGATGCATCAGATCCAACCTTTTGGAAGAAAGGATTATTATTAATCGAAGACCTGATAACTGAGTTGGCCGACGATTAACAACTTTCATATTTTTTGAATGACAAACCTTGCGATAAATTGTCACCATTCAAAAAAGTACTAGTCTTTCCACTATAAGTAGATAAGTTAAAAAAACCAAACGCATATAGTAATTACTAGTTATCAAATAAGGATTTTTAATTGCACGTAGTTATCTTTGAAGTAGAGCCTCATGAAAAAGGCAAAGATAGATACTTAGATCTAGCCGGACAACTTCGAGAGAAGCTAGTAAATGTCGACGGTTTTATCTCTATCGAACGGTTCCAAAGTCTAAATAATCCGCATAAGATATTATCCCTTTCAACTTGGAGAGATGAAGAAGCGATCCGGCTTTGGAGGGAGCAGAGTGAACATAAATCCACACAAAAAGAAGGAAGGGAAATACTCTTCGCCGGTTATCGAATACGTGTAGCTCAAGTTGTAAGAGACTATTGCTTAGAATCCTCCCCCTGGCAAAATTAAACAGGGCCAACTTTTATACTTTCCATCCAACAAAATAATCTTATTTTAAGTATCATGGATCAAGAAGATAAAAACTCATTATCGGGACGTCTTCGACGATATGCAAAAGTCACCGGGGCGGTGGGTGGCATAGCGGCACGGGCGGCAGGGCAACGTTATCTTGGCCTTGACCTGGGCAAACAGCAAATGCCGGCTGAATTGAAGTCGGCGCTAGGAAATTTGAAAGGCCCAGTCATGAAAGTAGCACAAATTTTAGCTACTATTCCAGACGCACTTCCCGATGAGTACGTAAAAGAGCTACAGCAGTTACAGTCTAATGCGCCGAGCATGGGACGACTATTTGTCAAGCGGCGAATGTCTAACGAGCTGGGTAGTGATTGGAAAAGTCGTTTCTCTCATTTTGACGAAAATTCGGTTGCAGCTGCATCACTAGGCCAGGTCCATAGAGCCACCAGTTTAGAGGGGCTCGAGATGGCATGCAAATTACAATATCCAGATATGAGTTCCGCCGTCGAAGCAGATCTGCGGCAGCTAAGAATAGCCATGTCCATATATGAACGTTACGATAGCGCTATAAAAGCATCAGAAATTTACAAAGAGTTATCGGCTAGGATTCGCGAGGAACTCGATTACTTGCGTGAAGGCCGAAATATGACTTTATACAAGATGATGTTAAAAAATGAGCCAAACGTCAATGTCCCAAACTTTGTTGAAGATCTGTCCACAGAACGGCTTATAACGATGAGCTGGTTGGACGGATCATCGCTCTTAAAATACATAGCCTCGAACGAAAAACAAGAATCCCGAAACCATGTTGCAATAAATATGTTTAGAGCTTGGTACATCCCATTTTATCTGTATGGCGTTATACACGGCGACCCGCATTTAGGTAACTATTCAATTACAGATAGCGGTGATGTAAATCTCATGGACTTTGGCTGTATTCGTGTTTTTCCTGCCAGTTTTGTTAAAGGAGTAATCGATCTCTACCATGGTTTAAGGGATAATAACGAGGAACTAGCAGTCGAAGCCTATAGAACATGGGGTTTCGAAAACCTGGACATAGAAACAATAAATGTCCTAAACCAGTGGGCTCGCTTCGTTTACGCGCCGCTCATGGAAAATAAAATTAGAAGCATACAAGATACAAATAGTGGAGCTTACGGCAGGGAAGTTGTCCAGAAAGTACATCGCGAGCTTCGCCGGCTCAATGGCGTAAAACCACCTAGAGAATTTGTCCTGATGGACAGGGCAGCTATCGGCCTAGGTTCCGTTTTTCTTCACCTTAAAGCAGAAGTAAACTGGTATAAAATTTTTCAGGATTTAATAAATGATTTCGACCCGATTGTACTGGCTGAGCGACAAAAAAAAATATTAAAGGAGGCCTCAGTGCCCCAACCAGACTAAGTGCGCCCTGATATTCCCTGCTCAGCAGCAACTTTTTTAAAATCTATCCACATTTTGAATACCCACATGCCGTGCAAACATCGCATCCTTCCTGATGCAGTATACCAACGGAGCCACATCGCGAGCACGACTTTTCTCTCTGATTATCAAAATTTAGGATATTTTTACCACCTTTAAAATTTTCACTTACGGCACCCTTGTCCAACAAGAAGCCTATTTCAATCATGTGCTTCTCAATTACTTCCCCTATCGCCGCCAATAGCGAAGGAATATATCGGCGCTCCATCCACGCACCCCCTCTGGGATCAAATACCGCCTTCAGCTCCTCAACCACGAAGGAAACATCCCCTCCCCGTCTAAAGACTGCGCTGATCATCCTTGTAAGTGCTACTGTCCAAGCAAAATGTTCCATGTTTTTCGAATTGATAAATATTTCAAAAGGCCTTCTTTCACCATCTTGAATGATATCATTCATGGTAATGTAGATTGCATGATCACTCTCTGGCCACTTAATTTTATAGGTCTTGCCATCCAGTCGCTCTGGTCTTTCTATCGGCGTTAGAGTGCTGTCAATAACACCATTTTGCTTCCCATTTTTTCTTTTTGTGGTGCCCTCGCGGACATCTTTTTTTTCATTTTCGTCTAAATACAAAACTGAGCCTGTAACGTCGTTTGGACGATAAGTCGTGCACCCCTTACACCCTAAGTCATAAGCTGATTTGTAGACTTCTTTGAAAGTTTCGAATGAAATATCTTCAGGACAGTTTATCGTTTTAGAGATTGAACTATCGATATACTCTTGAACAGTCGCCTGCATTACTAAATGGTCGTTTGGTTGAAGCATCTGAGCATCTACGAAAGCTTCAGTTCTACTTGTATTTTTACTTCTTAACCGTTCAAACAACCCGTATGCATAATCATTGACCTGTTCCGTAATATTAGAGCCATCCGGTTGAAGAACTTTTCGATTATATTTAAATGCAAAGACCGGTTCTAAACCTGATGAAATATTATCTGCCAACAAGGATATTGTTCCCGTCGGCGCTATTGAAGTGAGCAGGGCGTTTCTTATACCAAAACCTTTTATTCCATCCTTTAATTCTTTGGGAAGTTTTTTAACATTGTGACTTTCTAAAAATCTCCTTTTATTAAATAAGGGGAACGGCCCTTTTTCCTTTGCCAAGTCTATAGAACATTTGTAGGCACTATCTCTCAATACCGACAGCCAAGTTTTTGTTAGGTTTACAGCTTCTTTTGAACCATATTTAACCCCACACATTATGAGCGCATCAGCAAGGCCTGTTATCCCAAGCCCTATTCGGCGTTTACTTATTGCTTCATTTCTTTGTTGATCGATTGGAAATTTAGAAATATCTATAACGTTATCCAACATGCGAACAGCTAGGCTTGTCAAATCCCCTAAAGTCTTTAGGTCGATTGATGCACCACGCTCAAAAGGTTGTTTGACTAGTTTTGTTAGATTTATTGAACCCAGCAAACAAGCGCCGTACGGTGGAAGGGGTTGTTCCCCGCAAGGGTTAGTCGCCGAAATCTCTTCGCAATAGGCCAAATTATTCTGCTGATTAATACGATCTATAAAAATTACACCAGGCTCCGCGAAATCGTATGTAGATTTCATAATTTTATTCCACAAGTTTGCCGCAGATACTGTCTTAAAGACTGTGCCTTCAAATTTTAGGTCCCAATTTTTTTCTTCCGAAACAGCTTCCATAAATTTGTCGGTAACCAAAACAGATAAGTTGAACATTCTAAGGCGTGATGGGTCACTTTTTGCTTCGACAAAAGCTTCTATATCGGGATGATCACATCGCAATGTTGCCATCATCGCACCCCTTCGAGATCCTGCACTCATAATAGTTCTGCACATTGAGTCCCAGACATCCATGAAAGATAGAGGGCCAGATGCGTCAGCACCTACTCCCACTACAGGTGCTCCCTGGGGCCTCAGCGTAGAAAAGTTGTACCCAATTCCGCCTCCTTGTTGGAGTGTAAGTGCAGCTTCCTTAACTGCGGTAAATATACCGGACATATCGTCAGGAATATCGCCCATCACAAAGCAATTGAATAGCGTGACCGAACGTTCGGTTCCTGCTCCTGCTATTATCCGCCCAGCTGGCAGGAATTTAAATTCGCTAAGCGCCTCATAAAACCGAGGTGTCCAATATTCAGTGTCCTTTTCAACAGATGCTAAGGTTTTCGCTATTCGCATCCAAGTATCCTCTATGCTTGAATCAACAGCGTTTCCATCCGAATCAAAAAACCTGTATTTACTATTCCATATCCAATTGGAAATTTCTGAGTTGAATGCCATAGAGATAAGCCAAGCTGAATTTTATTACTTTTATTATTTTTTGCTTCGATTACTTTGTCAAAAAGGTCATATGTTGCCGAAAACATTTAACAATTATTTAGACATGTCAACAATATGCGCGCAGGCTTGTCAAAATCAACTTGTGGTATTCCAAAAATAACAAAGCAAACCTTCTAGGGTTTATTATCCAGTCTGACACTGTAAAATCGCTGCTGATTACAGGGTATTTGGTAATCCGCACATTGGAATTCTGCAATTTAAACTCTAAATATGCCCTTTGCATATGGTAGTTACTAGTCACAAGGATAATAGAACTAAGGCTGTTAATCCTAAGCCATTCAAGGCTTTCTTTTGCGTTTCCTGTCGTATCTTCAGCTGCGTAACCAAGTTTTATGCAACAACTAAAAAGCTGATCATTCTTGAGTATTTTACCCCTATCCACTACTTGTAAAATATCTGAACGAGTCACCTTTTCATTTACGCCTGAAACAAATAATAATTCAGCTTTCCCTTGTTCTAGAAGAATTATTCCAGCTTCTAATCTTTTAGAACCACCAGTTAAGACAACGACAGCATCACTTTTTACAATATCCTTGGGAACATCCGCCGGGATTGTCATCAAAAAATTAGTAAAGCCAACAATCCATAGAAACACTACAAGTAAAAAAAACATTACAAAAGAGCGTTGGATAACGTCCGATTTTAAAAAACCGTATACCATTGATTCCACAATATTATTAATTTGGGTTTTTAAGAAGAATAAATACTGAGATCCCTGTTACGAAAACCCCAAGCAAGGGATATGAAATGGGAACCATTATGAGGGTAATCCAGTTCCAAAGGTCAAATTGCGCTAAAAGATCAATCTCAACATCTCCAAAGAACGCAACTTTAAACAAATTGTCTAAAATAAAAAAAGTCCCAGCAGCTAAGCATGCACCAAAAATACTAGAAAAGCTTAGAACTATAAATACATGTTTTTGAAAAGCCCTTGCTATAAAACCATTTTTAGCCCCCATTAGATGCATTACTTGTATTACCTCCTTATTAACTGCCAGGCCAGTAAACACGGCAAAAATGATTGAAATAATTGCAACCATTGTTATTAAACCAACTATTGCAACGAATAACTTTTCAGCTCCAAAAAAAACCTTGGAGTCCAATAAGAATAACTCAGCATGATTTTCTACAAATATATCTGGCGCTAAATTTTTGAGGGAACTTTGAAGATTAGGCAAAACCTCCCTGTTGTTTATCCTTATTTCGACTAACGCCGGTAATAGAATATTTTTAAGAATGTCGGTTTCTGCCAATGGGCTAATTAATTTCTCGATATCATTTTTTTCCAAAATTGTAATATTCTCAATATTGGGCAATGTGCGTAAAATTTTTAATACAGCATCTAGACGAGTGTCGTTATTATTACTTTCAATTCTTTGATTTGGATCCGGAACATGTATTGTTACTAGGTCCCGTGTTGCACTTTTCCATTTATCAAAGGATAAAGTTGAAAAAAAACTAGAACCAACTGCCATAAGTGCCAAATAGACCATCGTCGTCATAATCCAGCCCAGAAAGAACCGCGAACCTTTCAACCTAAGCATCTTCTCTATATGAACTCCCCAATGCCCACCACAATGGGATAAATTGCAAAATCAAATTACTTTCCTCTCTAAAGGCACTACTGAATCACTTGATAAAAGCCGGTTGTCTTCAATGCGTAAAACTGGGTAATCAAATTTACCTATTAGATTCTCATTATGGGTTGCTATCAGAATATTCGTCCCAGTTCGGTGCAGTTCATTGAATAAATATAATAGTCGTTCCGCGATAATATCATCAACATTACCCGTTGGCTCGTCAGCAAGTAGAAGCACTGGTCTAGCTATTACTGCTCTCGCGATTGCTACTCTCTGTTGTTGCCCACCAGATAAAGAAGCAGGAAAATCATCTAAGTAATCGCCCAGACCAACCCATTCCAACAATTCAGGGACGTGGCGTCGGATAATGGAGCTTTTGGTCCCAAAAATTCGCAAAGGCAATGCTACATTTTCGCGAACACTCAATTCATTAATCAATCTGAAATCCTGGAAAACTATCCCCATTCTGCGTCTTATATCTGGAATTTCTTTTTTTGTAATTGACGAAGTATCACGGCCAAATAGACTTATTTTACCTTTAGAGGGAGAAAGTCCCATGTAAATAGCTTTTAGCAGCGAAGATTTTCCTGCGCCACTTTTACCTGTCAAAAAATGGAATTTACCCTCGCCTAAGTCAAAATTCACGTCACTGAGAAGTGGGTCTTTACCACGATACCTAATCTCGACGTTCTCAAACCGAACCATCCTGAAAAATTTCCTAACTATTCTTTTCTTATCTTTTCACATAAACTATGAGTATGGATACTAAGAGCCATGAGAGACAAAGATAAGCGATTTTAAAATCATTACCTACTATTTTTCTTTTGGAACATCTTCGAACCACTATAATCCAGGGAGAAGTAAAATTGGTCCTAATTACTCTTTTATCAAAGGCAGGTTAAATTAATGCGTATAACTTGCCCAAATTGTTCTGCCCAGTTTGATGTACCTGAGGGTGCCATCACAGAAGAGGGAAGAAAGCTTAGGTGCAGTCAATGCAAACACAAATGGCATCAATTTCCTGTAATTGACGAAGAAGAGAACATTTTGAGTAACGAAATGGAGGACTTAGATGATCTCCACGAAACCGGGATTGACGGCGACAGTGATATTCCTATTCCATTACCTGAAGAACTTACCGAACCCTCCAAGAGGAGAAAAATTAATATACCATGGCTACCGGTATCATCTGTTGTAATTATGGTTTTTGCCATTACCTCTGGCCTTTACTGGCGGGCTGAAGCGGTAAAACGGTTTCCCCCCACTGCAATTGTATATGACGCTTTAGGACTTCATGTTCCAGTCAAAGGGGAAGATTTAGTTTTACAAAACATTGGGGCCTGGAGAAATAATGAACAATTCATGGAGATTCTGCTTGTCCAGGGAGAGATTTACAACCCAACAGAAACAATACAACAAATTCCAATAATACAAGGGACGGAAATAGATGCAACTGGCCGAGAACTGCAAACGGAGTATTTCACTCCAGAAGCTATAGCACTTTTACCAAATGAGGTTATAAAATTCGAATTTCAAAAGCCTTTTCCAGACGAAAAAACTATAAAGCTACTAGTGACTTTCTCAGATCAAGATCGCGGGGTTGACTCGGGTTACTAGTCCCCAATACTCCAAGCAAAAGATCTTCTATTTGATTTAGAAACTTAAAATTATAAAAGCCAGTCTGCTAGCTTTTCTTTTTGTATCATTTCTTCGAAACTTTGACGCTCTCTCACGACAGAAAACGCATTATCACGGACAAAAACTTCTGGTATTAGCGGCCGACTGTTGTAGTTAGAAGCCATGGTAGCTCCGTAAGCTCCAGCACACTTGATAGCAAGGAGGTCGTTTTGGCTGACATCAGGTAACATTCTATCCTGTGCGAGGTAATCACCACTTTCACAAATTGGCCCAACCAGATCCGTTAAACTTTTGGTAGAAGTATTAGTTTCTTCAGAAATGGGAACAATATCGTGAAATCCATCATAAAGTGTTGGCCTAATAAGATCGTTCATTGCTGCGTCCACTATTACAAATTTTTTCTGCTCCCCTTGCTTAATATATATCACACGCGTAACAAGAATCCCTGCTTCACCCACTAAATACCTGCCTGGTTCAACGCTCAGCTTGCAATCGAGACCCCCAACGGTATCCGTAATAATTTCGTTGAAAGAATATAAATCAGCCGAGCTTTCATCTGAATAGGGGATACCTAAGCCTCCGCCTAAATCTAAATGATGGATATCGTACCCTGAAGTTCTTAAATGCAGTGTCATCTCTGCAACTTTTCCATATGCCTTCCTATATGGCGAAAGTTCGGTAAGTTGGGATCCTATGTGCACCGCCAAACTCTTTAGCGATATATTGGAAAGAGCGGACGCTTTAGAAAAAAATATCGGCGCATCTTTCAAATCAACTCCAAACTTATTTTCCTTCATCCCAGTTGTTATTTTCTCATGGGTTTTTGCATCGACATCAGGGTTTACCCTGAGGCCTATATTAGCTACTTTTCCAAGAGACTCTGCTACCTCATTGATAGTTATTAGCTCTGCCTCTGACTCTACATTAATTTGAAATATATCTTGTTTTAGAGCTTCCGCTATTTCTTCTGATGTCTTCCCTACACCGGAAAAAACGATCTTTTTAGGGTCAAGGTCTGCCAGTAAACACCTTTTTAATTCGCCTACAGAAACTACGTCAGCACCAGCTCCTTCATTTGCAAGTGTCCTGATTATACTGAGGTTAGAATTAGCTTTTACCGCAAAGTATATCGACACATTGGATTTCGACAAAGCATCAGCGAGTTTTCGATATTGGTCCAATATTTTATCATAGGAGTAACAATAGAAAGGCGTGCCGATTTCACTGGCAATTTCATGTATGCCGACATTTTCAATATTTAGTTTTCCATTTTTGTACTTTATCACTAATCGTATCCTACTTTTATTAAACTTAGTGCGTTGGATATTTTTTCTGACTATAAGTTTCAATAGCACCAATAGGTTTGGGTGCTCCCCTCTTTCCACAGCTACTCAGCGAAAAAAAAGCTATAGAGATTATCGTTAAACAGATCAGGTAATTACTGGCACATTTTTTTGTCATTAAATTATCCTAATGCCTAAAGAAACCGTTTCCTTGCTTCCACAGCTGCTTTCTTAACATTTCCTGGTGCAGTACCTCCAAAACTAACTCGACTAAAGACTGATTTCACGGGATCCAAAACGTCAAAAATCTTTTCATTTATGGACGTCTCAATACTTTTCAGCTCTTCTATCTTTAAATCTACCAACCTACAACTTTTTTGCTCGGCAAGCTTTACGATTTCACCAGTTACATGATGAGCTCTACGGAATGGAAGATCTAATTCACGAACCAACCAGTCCGCAAGGTCTGTAGCCGTAGAAAAACCTTGATCAGAAGCAGCGCGCATTTTTTCTACGTTTGGCTTCATATCATCAACCATTCCAATGCATGCATATATACAGACTTCTAATGTATCTGATGCATCGAAGAGTGGTTCTTTGTCTTCCTGCATATCCTTGAAAAAGGCAAGCGGAAGTCCCTTCATCATAATTAGTAACGAGTTTAGTGAGCCTAAAACCCTGCCCGTTTTACCCCGTACTAGTTCTGCTGCATCGGGATTACGCTTTTGCGGCATTATAGAACTGCCAGTTGTAAAGGCGTCCGACAAACTGACGAAGCCAAATTGAATACTGTTCCAGTTAATAATTTCTTCGGCAAAACGAGACAAATGAACTGCGCAAATCGAAGCTGCAGATAGGAATTCCATTGCAAAGTCTCTATCTGAGACTGCATCTAGGGAATTTGCTGTTGGCCTGTCAAAACCTAGATAATGGGCTGTAAAATCACGATCAATTGGAAATGATGTTCCTGCCAAAGCCGC
>CEOQ01100281.1_pt1 | contig 20239 bp, 15 predicted proteins | sample 361351 | NCBI WGS metagenome assembly CEOQ01 (sample SAMEA2619907, study PRJEB7988) | marine metagenome | biome: marine biome (ENVO:00000447); feature: deep chlorophyll maximum layer (ENVO:xxxxxxxx); material: "saline water (ENVO:00002010), including plankton (ENVO:xxxxxxxx)" | depth 60 m | reverse complement strand
ACCCTAGTGATCAATGGAGACGAAGACGACCACTGCCTCCAACCCGGGTTGTTTCTGAAACGTACCATTCCCGCTTGTGGACTGTTGGTCCTGCCGAAAACAGGACATACCATTAATCTGGAAGAACCGAATGCTTTTAACTCTGCATTGGCTGAATTTTTCGCTCAGGTTGAGGCAAATCAGTGGATAGCGCGAGATCCGCGCGCCGATCCAGCACAAGTTATGCGAACTCGCTAACGATCAGCTTTCAAATCAAGCCTGATCTGCCAAACGAGCAATGGTACCCGCGAGCACTTGTGCACCATTAAACAGATCTTCTGCCTTGCACGATTCCGCCTCGTTATGACTGATTCCCCCAGCGCACGGCACAAAAATCATCCCGGTCGGACAGACATAGTGTAGATGTCTAGCATCGTGACCCGCAGCAGAGGGCAGCTCCATATGCGCGATATCAAGTCCAACTACCACATCACGGATCACATCGCGGATAGCAGCAGGAAACTCTAACGATGGATCGTTTGATAACTCCTTAATCTGCACGTTACATGGTCCGCGATGTTCCTCGCACAGAGCTGGGATGGCATCACCCAACGAACTTAATATCTCGGTATCAGGATGTCTTAGATCAATGGAGAAATGCACCAATGAAGGCACCACAGATGGCGCGTTCGGTGAAACTTCAAGAAACCCGACCGTAAACTTCACAGTGTCATCAGGATCATGTGTTAACGCGTGTAGTGCGCTCAGGATATCGACACTCGCAACTAACGCGTCTTTACGCAGTGCCCTCGGTGAAGTACCCGCGTGATTTTCCTCACCCTCAACCGTCACACGGAATACCCGCTTGCCCTGTATTCCGCTGACCACCCCGATGATCTTTCGCTGCATCTCCAAAATTGGCCCTTGCTCGATATGGGCTTCCACATAAGCGGCAATCGGAAATCCGAGGGAACGAGAGGCAATGTCGGGTTCAGCCGCGCGCACCGCTGCAACACTCTCTCGAACACTGATACCTGCAAGGTCTTCAACCTGGAGCATCGATTCGAGATCTCGTTGGCCTCGGAACAGTGCCGAACCCATCATCCCGGGAGCAAAACGAGATCCCTCCTCGTTGGTCCAGGCGACTATTTCGATCGAACGTTCTGGCTTAAATTGTGCCGCGTGCATTGCTTCCAGCATTTCCAAGCCTGCCAAGACACCGAAACTCCCGTCGAATCGACCGCCAGTTGGCTGAGTATCAATATGGGAGCCGGTCACCACCGGTGCAGCGTCAGCATCCTTCCCAGGGTAGCGCAAGAACAAGTTGCCAATATCGTCACTGTAAGGCACCAGACCTAATGGTGAGCCCCACTGCACCAACAACTGCCGTGCGCTAATTTCTTCGCGGGACAAAGCCTGACGATTGACTCCGCCACCCGGAGTCGCACCAATCTCAGCTAGCTGTAGATGTCGCGACCACAGGCGCTCCTGACTGATTTCGTTAATCACGTTTTCTGATAGAGACATGATCTATGGTCCGCTAAAACTGAGGGCCAACATCATTTAACCCTTGCGCCACTTCGACCGCTCCCGGTAAATGGTGACAAAAGGCTTCGACCCAATCCGTGGGTACCGTCGTACTCACCTTGACGAATCGTCCGCCGAAACGATCGGAGTGATAGCTTCCTTGACGGATCATGATGTCCTGCCGCTGCAGTGCCTCAACCAAGGCCTCGGGGCTAACCCCCGCCTCTGACACATCAATAATCATGAAATTGCCGTTGGACGGAAACACCGGTGTCACCAGTCCATGGATCGCTTTAGCCGCATCCGCAATCAATGCCTGGTTGTGCCGCTGGATCTGCAATACCTCGGGAAACCACTTTGCCTTTACCTTAAGACCTGCAATGGCAGCCCGTTGAGAAAGCACGTTGCTGCCAAGGTTATTTGGTGGTGCAGCTGCCAAGCGCTCCAATACCTCTCCTGCTGCCACTATGGCGCCGACGCGAAGACCAGCGAGGCCCAACCATTTGGAAAAACTGTAGGTAGTAATGGTCTGCTCAGGGAAAAACTCCGCCGCCAATGTATGTTGGTAGGCGAAATGCCGATAGGTGCAATCGTGAATTAAATAGGCACCTGCATCACGGCAGATACCCGCAAATGCATTGATCTCATCACGGCTATAACAAATACCAAGTGGGTTATTTGGATCAACGAGGTAAACAAGGCGTGTCTTTTCAGTGACCGCGTCCGCCAGCTGTTCCGGCACCAGTTTGAAATTCTGTGCAGCATCGTAAATTGGAATCTCGACAACCCGCGCGCCTGAATCGGCGGCAAACTGCACTGGCCATTTCCAACCAGGATCAGTGGTGACAAATTCATCGCCTGGACCGACCAACGTTCGACATGCATGGTAGAGGCCCTCGATTGCACCATCCGTTACCATCACAGAAAGGTCATGCAGTCCAAGATCTGCAAGTATCAGTTCTCGAAGCGCCTCGATTCCAAGTGGAGGAGCATATAGTCGAATGGCATCCTCATCGATCGCCTCCACCATTGCTTTCCTCACCTCATCAGGTAATGGCAGGTGATTGGTGTTCTGTCCTAACCAGCGTAGCCTTGAATTACGCGAAAGCTGGTCGAAGTAAGCATTCTTGGTTTCAAATTGATGCATCATATGTCCCTAGTAAATCTGACGCTAAAGCACACCATTCCACAAAAGTATCGAGGAAAATATTTGTGCAAGTGGGTTAGTCTATAGCGGTTTGAATAAAAACGTAGAACTAAGGAAACCACATGATTGATATCTGGGGGCGGCCCACCTCTATCTGTACCCAACGAGTACTCTGGGCGTGTGCCGAATTGAATCTCGAATACAACTTGACACTCGCGAGCGCCACAATGGGTCATCGGGGTCACATCTCTCGAGGACACGCGCCCTTTGGCGTCGTGGATACCGATAGCTATAAAGCCATGAATCCAAACCGCACTGTTCCTCTCATTAAGGACGGCAGTTTCATACTCTGGGAATCGAACGCTATCGTCACGTATCTGGCAATGAAATATGGCGCAGAAGCCCTGTATCAAGATGATTTGCAGATTTTGTCACAGTCCATCGGATGGATGGCGTGGACTAATGAACACCTCGAACCGCCTCTGCACATATTCGTGATGGAATTAGTCCGGTTAGCGGAGGAGTTGCGGTCACCCGAGACTGTAGAACCAGCGCGAACCGAGGTTGAAAATTGGCTACGAGTGCTCGATGAACATTTGCAAGATCATCCTTATGTGTGTGGCGACCTATTTACACTAGGCGACATTACGACCGGTGCCTCGGTTTATCGTGCACATCTCTTTGATGCTTGCCCACCTTCCTTGTCTAACATTACGAGCTGGCAGAAAAGACTCCGTGAAAGAAATGGGTTCTTAGATCATGTTGCGCCACGTGAATTTCATTTAGGTTAATTCCGGAACAATTATGTGGCGCATGGCTTTCGATATCGGTGGAACATTTACTGACTTTGTGTTGGCAGGAGTGGGAGAACCTCCCCGGTTCTTAAAAATAGCGAGCACGCCTCATGACCCATCAGTGGCGGTCATCACAGGATTTGACCAGCTGCTAACTGACGCAGGAATTTCGGCATCAGCGATTACCACGCTACTGCACGCGACCACCGTCGCAACGAATGCGATTATTGAGCGTAAAGGACGACCCACCGCATTAGTGACCACCGCTGGCTTTCGCGATGTGTTGTTGATAGGACGACAAAAACGTTATGAAACCTATGATCTGTACATGGATAAACCAGCACCTTTGGTGGCTCGACGCAATGTGTTCGAAGTCATTGAACGCGTGGGTCCCAACGGAGAAGTCGACAAGGAATTAGAACCTGCATCACTAGATGCCATCATAGAGACGCTCGCCGAAAGCACTATTCAATCCGTGGCAGTGTCGCTCATACATGCCTACGCCAATCCGACCCACGAAAACATAATAAAGAAAATCCTTCAGGCTCGATTGCCCAACTTACTGGTATCGCTGTCATCGGACATTTCTCCTAAGTTTCGGGAATACGAACGCACTAGCACGACGGTAGCCAATGCTTATGTGCGCCCAATCGTTGCCGATTACATCTCGCAGCTGCAATCAACACTTGGAGCGCGTGGCGTAGAAAATGAGATGTTTATCATGCAATCAGCTGGTGGGCTCATCTCAACCTCAATCGCAATAGAAGAACCTGTTCGCATTGTGGAATCGGGACCCGCCGCTGGTGTACTCATGAGTGCCCTTGTCGGGACCGAAGCGGGCGAAAATTCCATCATCACTTTTGACATGGGTGGGACCACCGCCAAATTAGGTGCTGTCGATGATGGCATTCCTGCCATTACCCCGACATTTGAAGTAGACCCTATTCGCTATCGACCGGGAAGTGGTCTGCCTATCAATGTCCCTGCGATCGAGCTACTTGAAATCGGCGCCGGTGGTGGATCAATTGCACGCACGGAATTTGGAGTTATCCATATTGGCCCCGAAAGTGCGGGTGCCGATCCAGGGCCAATCTGCTACGGATTGGGAGGTCAGCGCTCCACAATTACCGATGCCAACTTGGTACTCGGCTATCTGAATCCCCATTTTTTTAACGGGGGCGCTATGACACTTGATGTAGAAAATGCTAGAGCTGGTATCGCCCGAGATATCGGTGAACCACTCGAACTTGATATTGAGCGTGCTGCCTGGGGAATTCATGCCGCAGCCAATGCGAACATGGAGAAAGCTATGCGCATTGTGTCTGTCGAGCGTGGCCGAGATCCACGTCGGTATTCTCTTGTAGCCTTTGGCGGTGCAGGCCCCGTACACGCAGCGCGACTTGCGAAATCCATCGGAATACCAAAAGTCATTGTGCCATTTGGGGCTGGCGTAGGTTCTGCTATTGGACTCCTCAGAGCAGAGCCTAAGATTGATACTTCAATCACCCGGGTCATTGACATCGTCCCTGAAAGTCATAGCCTAATCGCGGAAATCTATTTAAAACTCGAGGAACAGGCCAATCGCGACCTTCAGCGACTAGGTGTCGATGCAATTCCGCACTGGTCCCGTTACGGCTATCTTCGTTACCAAGGTCAGGGCTACGAGATTCGTGTCGATCTACCCTTACTACCCATTGATGATGATTACCCCAACGAGGTTTGCCGCGCATTTGACCAGGCCTACGCGCGTAACTATGGGTACCACGACAAACTAGCAGCGATCGAGGCAGTTGACTGGCACCTAGTAGCGACTTTAGAAACACCAGAAGCTATTTTGGATTTGGGTTGGCGCGCCCCCGAAACAAGCGGCGATAGTGTGAGTAAACGACCAGTTTGGTTTCCTGAACAAGGCCGTTTTGTGGAGACTGCTATTCACGATCGTAGCAAGCTTGGACAGGGTCAGTTGATTGACGGCCCGGCCATCGTGGAAGACCCCGAAGCCACCGTTGTGGTTCCTCCAGGCATGTTCGCTGAAGTCAGCCGTCAGGGTCATCTTGTTATCAACACAGGAGTAAGCGTGTGAAAACGACAGAGACTGACCCGATTACGTTAACAGTTGTTTGGAACGCGTTGCTGTCTGTTGCTGAGGAAATGGGGTCAACGCTCAGGCGTACTGCATTTTCCGAAGCCGTTCGTGAAGGTGACGACTTTTCAACTGGCGTGTTCGATGCCAAAGCTCGCCTAATCGCCCAAGGCAACTTCACCCCGGGGCATCTTGGTTCAATGCCTTATGTCATTCGAACTGTGTTGGAATATTTCCAACCAGACACGCTAAGACCCGGTGATGCAATCTTTCTCAATGACTCTTTTCTAGGGTCAGGTCACTTTCCAGACTGCTTTATGGCGAGTCCCGTCTTCTTGGAAAAACAACTAGTCGGCTTTGTCGTCAATACGGCACATCATATTGATGTTGGTGGTGCTGCACCGGGTTCGCAACGCGTTCATGGAGTCAGTGAAGCATTTCAAGAGGGACTGCGCATCCTACCCATCCGTCTAGTTCGAGAGGGCAAGTTTGACCCTGATCTCTTGCGCATGATCCTTGCCAATGTTCGTATTCCAGAAAAAGTCGAGGGCGATCTGAACGCTCAGTTAAATGCGAATCGGGCGGGCATTGAGCGACTCTCGAGCCTTTTCGAAGAATATGGAGCGTCTGTGCTCAACCTCGCTTTCGATGACATCCTTTCGGTCAGTGAGACCCGTATGCGTGACCTGATTGCACAGATACCTGATGGGCTTTATAGCTTTGATGATTGCCTGGACGACTATGGACCCAGTACCGACCCTATTCGGGTTGCTGTTGATATCACAGTCGACAAATCAAACATCGAGGTTGATTTCTCGCGATCATCCGATCAAGTTCCGGCGGCTCTTAATTCATATATCAACTACACGCGCGCTTATACCGTGTTCGCCGTAAAAGTATTCTGTGATGCACTTTTGCCCCAGAACGAAGGGGGTATTCGTCCTATTACTACTACGGCACGTAAAGGTTCCTTCTTCAATCCAACCTTTCCTGCCTCAAGCGGTGGTCGCGCCACCGTTCAAATTCGGATATTTGATGTGATCAATGGGGCACTTTCCCAAGCACTGCCCCATCGGGCGATGGGTGCCTTCTCGCACTGGAACAACCCGAATATTGGTGGGACCGATCCGCGGACCGGAAAATCTTTTGTTATGTATGACCTCGGATTCGCGGGGTATGGCGCTCGGGCACAAAGCGACGGACCCGAAGCTCTGGCGCCGGTCGTCAACTGCCGGAATATCCCAGTTGAAGTGCACGAACACAATAACCCGGTTCGAATCAACCGCGTTGAACTGATTCCCGACTCTGGAGGGACAGGTCAATATCGAGGGGGTTGCGGACTTCGCAAAGACATCGAGTTACTAGCAGATGAAGCAACCATTACGCTGCTAGGCGATCGACACAAATTTGCCCCTTACGGATTATTAGGTGGTAACCCAGGCGCCAACGCACAAACCATTCTTAACCCTGATGGAGCGGCCGAAGCGCTAGGATCCAAATCCGTACATCAACTCAAGCGAGGTGATGTGGTCAGTTTTCGTTTGGCAGGTGCGGGAGGCTATGGGAACCCTGCAGATCGAGACCACGAAGCAATTAAACGTGATCTAGCTGACGGACTCATATCGCCGGAACACGCAAGAGAAAACTACGGCGTCGAGCCAGACTAAACAACCGACCGGCGGGCCGTGATACCGCCATCTATAGTCATTACACACCCAGAAATGAATCCAGCTCGCTCGGACGCAAGAAAAACAATCAGATCACCGACCTCTTCCGCCGTACCCCCACGCCCCCCTGGAAACCGAGCCAATAATTCTTTCCATCGCCCTTCATCACCCAGCATCGTCTGCGCACGCTGCTTTAACATCTTCTCCATGCGACCCGTATCAATCGGCCCCGGGTTAACTGCTACAACTCGCACACCATGATCCATGCTACGCCCGCCGAGCGCTAACGAGAAGGCCATCAGACTAGCGTTTCCGGACGAACCAGCAATGTAGTCAATATCTGGGTTTTCGCCAGAGTTGCCAATATTGTTGATGATCACTCCGTGTCCGCGATTGGCCATGTGTTTATAAAACGATCGACACATATTGACGTAACCAAATACCTTGAGCTCCCAACCGGCTCGCCATGCTGCATCATCAACAACATCAAGAGACCCCGAGGGGATAGCCCCTGCATTGTTCACCAAGATATCAACATCAATGGTTGCGGCGATCAAATTATCCCGCTCGCCCACATCAGTCAGATCTAAAACATGAGTCAACACCTTGCAATCATGCGCCGACTCAATTCTGTCCTTCAAACCTTCCAGCAGATCACCAGAGCGGGCTGTGACGTGCACCACACTCGCACCTTCTCTTGCGAATACTTCGGCTGCCGCCTCACCAATCCCTTTTGACGCGCCAGTAACAAGAACACTTTTTCCAGACAAATTGAGTTCCACTTTTCTATTCCTTATCGATGTAGATCTGGCTGAAACATACTGTCATTGCGTGCATTTTTCGCGTCAGTACATTACCCGCCAAGATAAGAGGCGAGCACTTCAGGATCGTTGATTAAATCTGGTGCTGAACCTGAATAGGCAATCGCACCATCCTTCAGCACATAAGCATCTTCAGCAACGGCCGCCGCGACCCCAACATTCTGTTCCACGATCAAGATGGTCAATCCCGAGGCATGTAGCTGACGAACCGTCTCAATCACCGCCTCAACAATTAAGGGTGACAAGCCGACTGAGGGTTCATCCATCAACAATAGCTTGGGCTTAGCCATGAGCGCGCGACCCAGCGCCACCTGTTGCTGTTCACCTCCACTTAACGACCCAGCCCGCATGGCTTGTTTCTCCTCCAACCGGGGAAACAAAACATACATTTCATCAATGTCATTGCGAATTGCGGCCATACCACGACGAGTAGCGGCCCCCAGCTCGAGATTTTCCCGCACCGTCATATCGGAAAACACTTCTCGCCCCTGAGGCACTTGGACGATGCCATTTTTTACCATTCTGTCAGAAGGCTGGCCAGAGATATCATCACCTTGAAAAGTGATAGTTCCACCGCGAGGCGTTAGCATTCCAGACAATGTATTCAGCACCGTTGTTTTCCCTGAGCCATTTCCCCCAAGCAAAGAGACAATCTTATTTTTCGGCACCGTGAAAGAAACATCCCTCAGCACTTCGGTCACGCCGTACCAAACGTTTAGATGACTGACCTCGAGCATTGGTGATGCCTGTGCTGTCGAAAGCCCATTAGAGGCGCTATTATTCATTAGCGTGATGTCCCAAATACGCCTCAACAACCTTCGGATCATTGCGCACTTCTGTTGGTTGCCCCTCCGCTATTTTTTCACCCGAATTTAGAACTACGATCCGGTCTGAAACCCCCATTACCAAACGAATGACGTGTTCAATCATAATTAAGGTAACACCCCTTTCATCACGAATCCGCCGAAGCAGGCTCTCAAGCTCGGCAACACGAGTTACAGATAATCCGACCGCTGGCTCGTCCAATAAGACGACCTTGGGTTCATAGATTAGTGTTCTGGCAATTTCAATAATGCGTTGCTGACCAAATGAGAGTGCACTTCCCGGTCGATCAGCAAAATGCTTGAAACCCACGAAATCAAGCGCCTCCAATGCCCGGCGGCGCATCTCCGCTTCTTCGTCTTTCATCGCCTGGGAACGAAAAATTGCCCCGAATAATTTCGTCGAACCCATCAGATGTAACCCACACATCATGTTCTCAAGCACACTCATGCCGGGAAAGAGCTGCGATGATTGGAAAGTACGGCGCAAGCCCAACGACGCAACGTCACTGGGCTTCATTCCAGTCAACGATACATCATTGAGAAAAATATCGCCCTGATCTGGCGGCGTCATGCCACAGATGACATTCAGTAAAGTGGTTTTTCCAGCGCCGTTGGGTCCGATGATGCCAATAATCTCACGTTCGGGAAAATCAACTGATACATCCTGAAGCGCCGCCACCCCGCCAAACGCGATGGATACTGACTGTGCTTTCAATGCGATGCTCATGGTCGCTGCTGTTCCGTCGATTGATCAGTCGACGTCATTTCGACATCCTCAACAGACACTTCAACATCGATTGGTCGCTGCGCCTCTCGCTCAGGCAAATACTGGAGGTGTTCTCGCCACCCGGGTATCCAACGTTTAATAAAAGTCACTAGACCGGTGGGTTGAAACAAAACAAAAAGCATTAGCAAGCCACCAAAGGCCATCTCAATAGACCACTTGAGCTCCTTAGTGACTTCAACTGAAATAGTAAGCAGAACGCCGCCAATCACCGATCCAATAATCGAACCCAATCCACCAATCACAACCGCTGCTTTGTGCAAGATCATCTGCAAAAGATCAAAACTCTCAGGCCCGACGAAACCAAGCATGCCGCCGTACAGCGCCCCTGCGGTCCCGGCATAGAATCCCGAAATAGCAAAAGCTAACGCCTTGTATCTAAAGAGATTGATCCCTAACGATTCTGCAGCGACCTCACCATCTCGAATGGCGACAAAAGCGCGACCAATTGATGACGCCATCGTATTCTTGGCCACCAAGTAAAGCAGGATGGCAGCACCCCAGGTCAGGTAATAGATGCCAATCTCTTGGCTAACGGGAATCGGTGAGAAATCGATGGGCGGCGGAATGAAACCACCTGCGCCAAAAGTAACTGATGTCCAATGGGTCATTGTCCACCAGACGAACTGGGCGAATGCGAGTGTTGTTAGTGCCAGGTAAATCCCGGACATCCGCAAAGCCGGCAACGCGAGTATTGTCCCAGCCAACATTGCGATCAGCATTCCACCGGGCGCAGCAGCCCAATACGGCCAGGCAAAATGCTTCATCAAAAGCCCTGCCCCATAGGCCCCAATCCCGTACATCGCAGCATTTGCAAAGGCAAGTTGCCCAGCAAAACCGATCAACATGTTCAAGCCCAGCGACAAGATAATGTACAGCATCACCAAATTGGCAATGAAAATATGATATTCATTGGCTAGACTGGGTATCAGCAATAATGCCCCGAACAGCACAATGAGAAATGTGCGCTTACCCAGAAGAAACTGCATGCTCAGACTTTTCTTCGCCGGCTACCGCCGAGCAACCCCGTCGGGCGAAAGATCATCACGATCATGATGATGATAAATGCGGCCACTTCCTGAAGACCTGTGTGCCAGTAACCGGCGGCTAACTGCTCAATAATTCCAATCAGGAATCCACCAATTAACGCGCCGGGAATGCTGGTCAGTCCCCCCAAAACCGCTGCTGCAAAACCTTTGATAAAAAGCATAAAACCCATATCTGGATAGAGCAACGTCAGCGGCGCCATCAGAACGCCAGCGGCACCCGCGACCGCCGCCCCGACACCAAAGGTCATCATGTAAACCCGGTCTACACGAAGACCCACCAACTTCGCCGCCTTGGGGTTGTCCGCAGTTGCCTGCATAAAACGCCCCGCGCGAGTCAATTTAAAAAACACCATAAAGATAACCATCACAATACCGCAAGCTAACAAAACCACCAGTTGCTGCGACATGATCATGATTCCACCAAACTGCATGGGTTCCGGTGAAACCAATGGAGGAAAGGTGAGGTAATCCCCCTTTCCTCCCCATAGGTGCCTAGCCGCACCCTTCAAAAAGAACGAAAGCCCTACCATGCATAACAGAACACTTACCAGCGTCTGACGCTGCATCAGGGGCCGAAATGCGACGCGATCCACACCGATGCCCAACACAAACGAACCAACCACCGCAAGCACTAACGAAATCATGTACTGCCAACCCAACATGACATGAAAGGTAAAAGCGAGGAAGCCACCTAACATGAACATCTCGCCGTGCGCAAAATTGACCACGCTGGTGGCTTTATAAACGACCACAAGACCGAGGGCGACGAGGGCATACAACGCCCCCGTCGATATCCCGGTTGCCATGAGATAACTAAACATCTCCATGACTTACAACCCCTTGGTTATTCGATTGGTTCCTTGTTTAGTCCAACCGAGTAATCTTGCCGTCCCGTAAGGCAAGCCAACCAGGCGTCTGGTTACATTGGTGACTACGTGGATGATCACAAGTAATCGCGCCAGCATAAGCATCAGATTCGAAATTTTTGATGTTGCCCATTGCAGCTAAAAACTTGTCCCGCGTCAGATCGCGACCTACGTTGCCTAACGCTTCGACGATGACCTGTGCACTGCCGATCCCGTTCAAATTGAAAACTGACAATTCATCATTCGGAAACAGCTTTTTCAGTCGATCGGCCCACGGTTTCATCTCTGGATCGGTCGGTTGGTGTGCAGTGGCCGTGATCGTGGCGAAATTCTTCAGTGCACCTGGAATTCCAACTTGTTTTTGAAATGCGACAAAATCATTAATCGCAGTCTGCCCTACCCATTCCGGGTTGAAACCGAGCTTCAACGCATCGCGCATCATCACGGCTGCCGGCTTGGCATAAAGGATAAAAATGACTGCATCAGCACCCGCCGCCTTCAACTTTAAGGCCTGGGGTGTTGCATCCGGGGCATCAATCTGCAACTCCAGATCAGCGATGAACTTAACACCTTTTTCCTTCGCGTATGCAATCAACGGGTTGTACCGCGCCATTGCCCACGCATCCGTCATCCGCACAACAGCAATCTTTTTCGCACCTTTTTCCAGCGCATAATTCAGCTGGGCACGACTTTCGATAGAGGACGTCAGCTGCGTTGTGTAGATATTCTTCTTGACGGGTGTAGAGATCGCATCAGCCACTGCAGAGTTGATGATCATCGGTATACCTGACTTTTCAAGCTCTGGCACTGAAGCCAATGTGGCGTTAGAGCACGCACCGCCGACAATCGCAAACACCTTCTCGCTGTAGGCTAACTTCTTTACCGCAGCAATCGAGCCTTCAGGTTTGCAGTTGTCATCTTCACGAACCAGTGTCAACTTACGACCGTGAACGCCGCCTGACTCATTTACCGCATCGAAAACAGCCTCCACACCATTCATAACTAATTTGCCATATAAATAAACCGGGCCTCCAAATGGTCCAAAGGCTCCGATTCGAATCTCGTTATCACTTATTCCCTGAGTCTGATGCCCATCCGCCAATGCGGAACCAGAAAAAAGTGCAGCGCCCAGCGCCACCGCAGATAACCCCATTACTGATCTTTTAACGATACCCATTAGTATCCTCCTCAAATTTACAGTTTTGTAATGTGACCAATTAGGTCATCCGTGCCTTTACAAAACCGCATGTAAATTACGGATTAACAAAAGCACTAGCGACATCGTAACGCATCTTTTACCTCAAATGGTGAAAGTACTCTAAAGTAACAATTCCTATCTGGCAAAATGCGAGTGCAGTAGTGATCCATGATCAGGTTTTGTGCTTGACTATTTTACTTTTAGATTTCTCGATAACAACCTTCACACTTTGAATAACACCAATCAAGGAGCAACTCGATGCGAGCGGGATTAATCCAGACCAGCGCTTCAGAAAACTTACAAGAAAACCTGAAAAGGACGGCCTCTTTATTGAAAGAGGCGGCTGAACAAGGAGCTGAATTGGTATGCCTGCAGGAGTGCTTTAACACATGGTTTTTCGCGCAACGTATCAATCCTGATGATCAAGCATTAGCTGAACCACTCGATGGTCCCTCGATCACGCATATACGTGACGCCGCAGCACGTCACAAACTGCATGTGATCGCGCCGTTTTACGAGAAAGCGATGTCAGGCGAGCTTTATAACGCTGCCGTGCTTATAGATGATAGCGGCAACATCCTCGGCAATTACCGAAAACATCATCTACCGATGAGTTCCCACTTTAACGAAAAGTTCTATTTTCGTCCGGGTAATATTGGATTCCCCGTTTTCGAAACTTCCTTGGGCAAAATTGGCATTATGATTTGTTACGATCGCCATTTCCCTGAAGCCGCGCGCATGCTCGGGCTAGCGGGCGCCGAATATGTTTTCGTTCCCACTGCAACCACCAAACGCGGGTTTTCCCGCAGCGTGTGGGAAACCGAGCTAAAGGCACACGCAATTGCAAACGGTTACTACGTGGCGGGGGTAAACCGTGTGGGAACTGAGCTCGAAAGCGAATATTACGGCGCGAGTGTATTTGTTGATCCCATCGGCGAAGTCATCGCACAGGCTGGTGATAAGGAAACTGTGCTGGTTGTCGATCTACCACATGAACGTATAGATGAAGTGCGACGCATCTGGCCGTTCTTGCGAGACAGACGCCCAGATGCTTACGGTGAGATCATTGCACCCTGATCAGCTGGCTGCGATCGAGTGATTCAAATACCTTCTGCCGAATAAAATATTTAAAACCAATGAAGGCATTTTTATTGGTATGTACTGACACGAAATATTCCGTGCAAACAAATTATCCATCACACTGGGCCGCACGATAGGAGCTCATTTTCACATGATTCAAAAACATGGGCGTTATCCATATTCCTCAATTATCAGTCGACCAGACTACAGCTGGCCAGACGATAAACGACTCGCTCTTTACGTAGCACTCAACGTCGAGGTATTCAGTTACGGTGAAGGAAAGGGCGCTGGTGTAGCGCCGCCAGACCAGGCTCGCAGCGACAGCGTGTATTCGTGGAGAGATTATGGAAACCGCGTTGGTATCTGGCGTTTACTGGAGCTCTTCGATGCGCTCGACATGCCTTTCGAAGCGCAAATGAACACCGCCATTTACGATGAGTGCCCCGACATTGCAGAGGCGCTGCGTGCTCGTGACACAGAAATTCTTGGACACGGCACTACGAACTCAAATGAGCAGGGCCACCTCCCGGAAACACTTGAAGCAGAACTAATTCGCGAAGTGACCGACAAGATTGAACAGCACGAAGGCTATCGACCCACTGGGTGGATGAGTCCCTGGTTATCAAACTCGAAGATAACACCGGACCTCCTGCAAGAAGCAGGCTATCGATACTTCATGGATTGGACCAGTGATGATCAACCAATTTGGATGAAGACACGAAAGGGCCGCATTCTTTCAATGCCATATCCCATTGAATCAAACGATAACCGTGGTCTGATCTGGTATCACTACTCATCGGCGGATTACGCTGACATGCTCGTAGATCAGTTCGACGAGATGCTGGAGCAATCAAAACATCAACCACTAGTCTGTCCGATTTCACTGCACCCATTTGTGGTAGGGCGACCTTATCGTATTCGGCCCCTGCGCCGCGCATTCGAGCATATGTTGCAGCACCGTGATGAAATCTGGCTAACACGCCCTGGCGAAATCTGTAGTCATATCGAGTCCTTACCAAATGGAGTCGTTCCAAACGTGTGACACTCCATCACCAGATCAGGCGGCGGCAACAATCTGTGAATCGTGCAGTCGCCCGATCTCAGCATCACTCAGCCCCAGTATGTGACTCAATACTTCGTCTGTGTGTTGGCCCATTCGAGTCGCGGCTTTCATTGATACCCTGGGTGCGGCACTGAAATCTGCAGTTGAGCCGGGCATTAGATATTGACCAACACCCGGATGTTCAACCAGCTCAAACAGCGGGTTTTCCGCCGAACAGCGCGCATCCTCATCCAGCAATTGCCGAAAGGATTGATACGGTCCCCAACAAACACCCGCAGCATCAAAAAGTTCTCCAATCTGGACCAAGCTACGGGTTTCACACCAAGTTTCTATGAGCGAAGCGATTGCATCTCGCGCTTCAAATCGATCCCCTTCGTGTTCAAAGTTAGCTTCAAATGCCTGCTCCAGCAATGCCATTTTTTCCGCCAGCCCGGTTGCGTCACAAAGGTTGCGCCACTGGCGAGGACTAATGGCCACGATCATAATGCGGCGCCCATCGATGGTCGCAAAATCTCGACCAAATGCACCGAACAGGTGATTGCCATGAGCACGGCGTTGTGAACGTCCATGGTCCGCTTCAGCAATAAAGCCCAGGTGACCCACCATGGCCAACGCCACATCAGTCAGTGATAAACGGACATACTGACCATCACCAGTCAGTCGCCGATGTCGCTCAGCTGCCAGGATCGCTACCGCTGCAGTCAAACCCGCACTGATGTCCCATGCTGGCAAAACGTGATTAACCGGCGCCTCGTCATGGCCACTGCCCGTGATCTGCGGCAATCCAACGGCACAATTAACGGTGTAGTCCAGTGCAGTTGAACCATCGGGATTACCCACGATATTCACCATGATGAGATCATCCCGCCGTTGGGCCAGGTCGTCGTAAGCTAACCAACCCCGTGCCGGGAAATTCGATAACAATATTCCCGCATCAGCTCCAGGTGCCGTGATGATCTCTTGAGCTAGTTCTCTCCCTTCCGGTTGGCGGATATCAATACATATGGAACGTTTGGACTTATTAAGACCTGCCCAGTAAAGACTTTGACCGCTTTGACTCAAAGGCCATCGCTGACTGTCCAATCCACCACCGATCGGATCAATGCGAATCACATCGGCGCCCATCTGCGATAGCGTCAACCCACCGAGCGGCGCCGCAACGAATGCAACGCTCTCAACAACTCGCAGCCCTTCCAATAACCGGTTCATTGCAATCTCTCCCTGCTGTCGTGCACTTCAAATTCCTGAACAATCACCCGGTTTCTTGACCCAGCCTTCTACAATCCAGATAGTTCAGCAATTGGGGTAATCTAAATGTATCCGCAGATGTGTCTGCATATTAAAAGATTACTTGGCACATAAAATGTATCACTGGTGCCTTGCACTCTGATTCAAATTTTCACCAAGCTACACCGGAGGTGCTTGGAAACCGCCATTGCGGGGTATAAAAACCACAGAGTTGGCAAAGCTAGGCAAGAGCACAACGACACAACAGCAAGGAACAGACGGCGAGGAGAAAAGGGATGCTTTGGGTAGGTATTGATGTGGGTGGAACATTTACCGATATCGTCGTATATGACGACAAATCGCGCGCGGTTTCTTCTGGCAAGAGCCCGTCCACACCATCAGAGCCCTCGAAAGGTGTGCTTAACGCACTGGAACAATTGTCAGTCGACTTAACGGGAGTTTCCATCTTTCGGCACGGAGCTACCGTGGCAACCAACACCGCCCTCGAGCGCAAAGGGGCGAAGCTCGGTGTCATCACCACTCAAGGATTTCGAGATGTGCTGATTATTGGTCGCGGCAATCGCACACAGTTGTACGACATCAAAGCCGTGCGTCCAGTCGGACTAGTAAAACGCTCCCGTGTGTTGGAAGTCGAGGAACGTGTTGGACCCAATGGGGAAATTATCACATCCCTTGACGAAGAAGCCGTCACCGCCGCAACCAATCACTTGCGTGAGTTGGGCGTTGACGCGATTGCAGTGTGTTTTTTGCACAGCTACGCCAATCCAAAGCCTGAACGGGAGGCTGTAAAGCTCGTAGAACGTGCCTGGCCAGAGGTATCAGTCTGCAATTCGGCAGATGTGCTAGCAGAACATCGCGAATATGAACGCTTTTCCACCACCGCGTTGAATGCTTACGTTGCCCCGCGGATGTCTAGTTATCTCGACGACCTGGCTTCCAACCTGTCGACAAAAGGTCTCACTGTAAAACCAGAAGTAATGAGCTCTAGCGGTGGTTCATGGCCACTCAGTGAAATGGCACGTTTGCCAGTCAACTCCATGTTATCAGGACCTGCAGGGGGAGTAATTGGAGCCGTCGAGTTCGCAAGAACGATCGGCATCAATGACGTCATTACCTATGACATGGGTGGAACCAGCACTGACACCTGCCTGATTCGCAACGGCCGTTACGCTTTAACCAATGACGGAATGCTTGGTGGTCTACCTAATCGAGCACCCGCGATTGAGATCAACACCGTAGGCGCAGGTGGGGGGTCCTTAGCTTACTTGGGCGATGGTGGATTCCTCCATGTCGGACCCCGATCTGCAGGCGCCCTCCCAGGACCAGCCTGTTACGGTCATGGCGGCACTGAACCAACGGTCACCGACGCGAATGTTGTCCTCGGCCGCTTACGCCCAATACAGCCCCTTGGTGGCGAAATAGAAATCAACATCGACGCCGCAAATCAGGCGATAGATGCCTTGGCCAAAACTCTGGACCTTGATCGCATGAAAACCGCTGACGGCATCGTGCAAATTGCCATTACACGCATGACGGTAGCCATAAAGGAGATATCAGTGATGCGAGGTCTCGATCCTCGCGATTTTTCACTTTTTGCATTTGGCGGAGCCGGTCCGCTCCACGCCGCCTTGATCGCGGCAGAGCTCGATATGGCACGCGTCATCATTCCGCCGCTATCAGGTACTTTTTCCGCGTACGGACTACTCGTTGCTGATCGGCGTCGCGATCATTCAGTCACTTGGCAGCGGGAACTAACGGATATTTCAATCACAGATCTTGAAGAAAAACTAAAGCCCATGCGTGACGCTGCTCGGCTTGAACTCCTTGGAGATGGCTTCACCGACAACCAAATTAAAATTGAACTGTCTGCCGATATGCGGTATCGAGGCCAGGCCTTTGAATTGTCTGTCCCTCTAGCAGAACCCATTGAGGACTTGGGTCAAGTCGAGCAGGCATTTCGACAAGTCTATGAAGAACGTTACACCCACGCTGATGAAGGCGCAGTCGAATTGGTATCGTTAAGGATTACCGCTTATGGGCTAACTGACAAACCACAGCTCCCAGAGCTCAACGTATCCGGAAGCGCGGAAGTGGCTTTGATTGGCCAACGGCATTGCCACTTCGCTGGCGACAACTTAGACACAAGAATTTACCAGCGGGAAAAATTGCCGGCCGGTGCAAAATTAACCGGCCCCGTTCTGATTGAGGAAAACGGTTCGATAACCATAGTACCCCCTGACTTTAATCTTGAGCATCACCCAAGCGGTGCTCTGATCCTGACTCGGGATCAAACCCAACAGAAGGATAACTGATGAACAATTTGGATCCGATTACCTTGGAGGTTGTTACCGAAGGCCTCATCTCGGTTGTACGCGAAATGCGGGCGACCGTATTTCTTACGGCGAGGTCCGTCGCTATCTATGAGGCACGTGATTTCTCCTGTGGCTTATTCGATGCTAAAGGACAAGTCGTTGCTCAATCCGAAGACATCGGCTCACACGTTGTCCCCCTGCCATGGTCAGTAGAGTCCTCACTTAAGCTTTTTGGCGATGACCTCTCACCCGGTGATGTCATCGTGATGAATGACCCTTATCTGGGCGGCACACACCTTAATGATGTCACCCTCATCTACCCCGTTTTTCATGAAGGCAAACTGGTTTTTTTTCCGGCAGTACGCGAACACTGGGCTGATGTTGGTGGCGCCGTACCGGGTTCGATGTCTGGCTCGGCCAGCGAGATTTACCAAGAGGGTATTCGAATTCCGCCCGTCAAATTGTTAGAAAAAGGCGAAATCAATGAAGCCGCGATGGAAATATTGTTGTCAAACATGCGGGTCCGTGATGAACGGATTGGGGATTTCAATTCGGGGCTGGCCGCTTGCCGCACAGCTGAACGGCGGTTACGGGAGCTCATCAAACGATACGATATCGACGTCCTCTTAGCCGGTGTCCAGCGAAACCTTGAGCGATCCGAAACTCGAATGCGCGCCCAGATTGCAAAACTCCCAGACGGCGAATATTTCTATGAGGATTATCTCGAGACCTTTGGGCCTGCACCTGAATACCGACTCGAACCTCTCCTATTGCCGCTACGACTGACCGTTGAGGGCGACGAGCTAACGGCCGACTTTACCGGTGCCGCGGAACAAGCACCCGCACCCGTGAACTCAACACTTGCGGTTACGGCAGCATCGGTATTCATTACTCTCAAATCGGTCTTTGATCCTACCCAGGCGCTTAACCATGGCTCCTTTCGGCCGGTATCAATTATTGCCCCGAAGGGCACGATCGTTAACGTCACTCACCCTGCGCCGGCTGGGTCTCACGGAGAAATTAGAAAACGTGTAATAGCGACCATGCTCGGCGCGCTTTCCCATGCCTGCCCTGAATTATCTTCTGCAGACATTCATCGCACCTCCTTCCATAACCTGATCGGTGGTGTCGACTCTTCGACTGGCAAGGAATTTGTCCACTATGAATGGTCCTCTGGTGGTAACGGTGCTTTTCTCGAAGCAGACGGTCCAAGTTCAATGGCTGCCATTGATTGGGGTGATCTACGCACGGTGCAATCTGCTGAAGTAATGGAAACCCGCTACCCGTTGCGCGTGCAGTGGACACGACAGGCGATGAATTCGGGTGGCGCGGGCCACACTCGAGGTGGGCTAGGGACGCGGCGAGCACTACAACTGACCCATGGACAAGCTCAATATTCATTATTGTCCGACGGCGCGGTAGTACCACCATTTGGCATTCTTGGCGGTGAGAGTGCGGCACCCGTCGGCAGTTATATACACGAGGACGGGAAAGACAGGCCCTTCCCAACACCAGGGAAAGTAGGCGGACACCCGATGCAGGAAGGCGACATCATCGTACTTCAGAGTGCGGGCGGTGGTGGTTATGGCGATCCGCTAACACGTGACCCAGAGGCGGTGCTTGAGGATGTAGTCGAAGGGTATGTCTCAGTCGAACAGGCGAAAGAGAGTTACGGCGTAATTGTCCACAACGGACATATTGACCATGACGCAACCTTGCATCAACGCGGTCAACAATTAGACCAACGACACACAGTACGTCTGGCCGGTCCGGCAACGGCCTCTCCGTATGAAGATA
>CEOQ01057769.1_pt1 | contig 20283 bp, 19 predicted proteins | sample 361351 | NCBI WGS metagenome assembly CEOQ01 (sample SAMEA2619907, study PRJEB7988) | marine metagenome | biome: marine biome (ENVO:00000447); feature: deep chlorophyll maximum layer (ENVO:xxxxxxxx); material: "saline water (ENVO:00002010), including plankton (ENVO:xxxxxxxx)" | depth 60 m | reverse complement strand
TTTTTTTTAAAAAAAATAAATAAACCAATAATAAAAAAAATTATAGAATAAATTTGACCCATTGTTAAATTTAAGAATTGATACCCTAAAAAATAATCTGGCTGTCTAAAAAATTCACAAATAAATCTAAACAGACTATAGAAAATTAAAAAATAAGAAGATAACAGACCTTTTTTATTATAGAAAGTTTCTTTATTTTTTAAAAAATATAAAATAAAAAATAATAAAAAACCTTCTAATATAGCTTCATATATTTGACTAGGATGCCTTGAAAGATTGTCAACATTTTTAAAAATTATACCTATCTTATTTTCTGTAACTCTTCCAACTAACTCACTATTGATAAAGTTTGCAATTCTACCAAAGAAAATTCCTATGGGAGCAGCGCAGGCTATTAGATCTGTTATTAATAAATAATTAATATTTTTTTTTTTACAAAATATTAATGTACTAATAATTATTCCTATTAAACCTCCATGGAATGCCATTCCTCCTTTCCAAACTTTAAATATTTCAGTTAAATTAGAAAAATAATAAGAAGGATTGTAAAGTAAGACATATCCTATTCTTCCTCCGACTATTACGCCTAAAATTGAGAAAAAGAAAAGATCATTAATTAAATTATTATCTAGATTAAGCTTATATTTTGTATTAATACTTTTTATATATTGTATTCCTAAGATAAAACCAAGAAGATATGCAACGGAGTACCATCTAATTTCAAGTGGACCTATTGAAAATATTACAGGATCTATGTTTAATAAAAAAATTTTACAACTCCTTTAATTAAATAATTATTAAATATTTTTTAGAAATAATTTAATTCCATTTTCTATTTTTTTAAATTTTTTTTTGTATCCGACATTTCTTAATTTTTTTAAGTCAGCTTTTGTAAAATATTGATAATGCTTTAAAATATTTTTTGGAGTTTTAATAAAATTAACACTTTTCTTTTTTGACAGTTCTCTAAATAAAATTTTTGCTATATCTAAAAAAGTTCTTGCTTGCCCTGTACCTACATTAAAAATTCCAGAAATTTTTTGATTTTTGTAAAACCATAAAATTATATTTATACAATCATCAATATAAATAAAATCTCTTTTTTGTTCACCATCTTTATAATTTTTATTATGAGATTTAAATAAATTAATTTTATTATTTTTTTTTATTTTAGGAGTTAAATATGAGACTACACTCATTTGTTTTTTTTTGTGTTCCTCATTATTTCCATAGACATTAAAAAATTTTAAACCAACCCATTGATTCGGTAATTCTTTTTTTTTTTTTAATTTTTTTGAAATATGTAAATCAAAAAGATGCTTACTTTGCCCATACAAATTTAATGGTTTTAATTTTTTTAAATATTGTATATTTTCATTATCTTTAAAACCATATTTCCCATTCCCATATGTTGCTGCACTAGAAGCGTATATTAAATTAATTTTATTTTTTGTACAAAAATTAAGAATCTTTACAGAAAATTCAAAATTGTTTTTTAATAATTTTTTAAAATTATTAGAAGTTGTTGCAGAAATTGCACCTAGATGGAAAATATATTTAATAAAATTTTTGTTTTTGTTTAAAAAAATAAATAAATTAGAAGGAATTATAATTTTCTTATATTTAACTTTATTTAAATATTTTTTTTTTAATTTTGAATTAACTGAATCACAAATTATTAAATTATTTATATTTAATTTGTTTAACGCATAGACTAGATTTGAACCTATAAAACCCGCACCACCAGTAATAACAATCATTTTTTTATTTTTAATAGATAATTAATAAATTATAGAAATTGTTAACTATTAAAAGTTAAAAAAAAAGAAGTATTTATATTCCTCAATATATAGTATAATTACTATTGTTATATACAATATATATTAAAAATGACAACATCACTTGCTGATATAACTGATTCGAAATTTCATCCAATTAATCTACTTGAGGAAATAATAATTTCGAAAAATTGGGTTTTTGAAAGACCTATAGAAGATGAGATTTATATAGAAGTTCCTACAAAATATTCAAATTTAATTATTCAAGTTTCTTGGTTAAAAAAGTCAGAAAGAATTGAAATTAAATCTTTTTTTTATATTAAAATGGATTTTTCAAATAATATTGAGATATATAAACTATTAAATTTAATTAATAAAAAAATTGATTACGGACATTTTATTATTAATGACTTAAAGTATCCAACTTTTAAGAATTCTATAATAATTAAAGAGTCAAAAACAATTAAATTTGATTTTTTAAAAGAAATACTTAATTATGCTATTTTACAAAGTGAAAAATTCTTTCCTATATTTCAATTAGTTCTTTGGGGAGGAAAAAAAGCTGAAGAAGCAATTTTATTTTTTGATTTTCAAACCGAAGGATCATCATAATTGAAAGCAGCAGTTTTAATTATAGGTTGTGGCGAAATAGGCGCTTCATTAATATCAGGTTGGCTTAATAAAAAAAAAATTTTTAAAAAGAAAATTTCAAAAATATTTGTTATAGAAAAAAACTTATTAAGAAGAAAGAATTTAAAAAAGAAATTTAAAAAAGAAATTTTTTTTATTGATGAAAAAAAAGATATTAATTTAATAAATAAAATAAATTATATTTTTTTATCTGTTAAACCAAAAGATTTAAATTCATTATTTAATTATAATTTAACCTTTAATAAAAATTCAATTATATTCTCAGTTTTAGCTGGCAAGCATGTTAAGGATATAAAAAAAATTTTTTCTTCAACTAAGAATATTATCCGTTTAATGTTGAATACTCCAATTTCAATTAATGAAGGCACAATAGTTTATTTTTCTGAAAAATTATTAAAGAATGAGAAAGATTTATTTTTATTAAATTTAATTGGCAGAAAATTTAAGTTAAAAAATGAGAAATTTTTTGATCTTATGACAGCGATAGTTGGTAGTGGACCAGCATATTTTTATTATATTTTAGAAGCTATGCAAAGTGTGACTTTAAAAAATAATGTAGATAAGAAACTTGCAATTGAAATACTGAAAAATACATTTTATGGCACAGCAAAAATTTTAATGAATGAAAACAAAAGTTTTAGCGAACTTAGAAAAAAAGTTGCTAGTAGGGGAGGCACAACTGAATCAGGTATTAAATTTCTTGAAAAAAAACATACAAAGAAAATTTTGATTAATTCCATTAATCAAGCAATTAAGAAAGCTAGAATTTTGCGATCTTTAAAGTAAAATAAATCAATTTTATATTTTTAATATGGACAAAATAAAGGATAAAATTGAAAACACTTTATTGATAATTCTTTTAAATAAAGATTTTAACAAAATAAATCTTGAGGAAATACAAAAGAAATCAAGAATTTCTTCAAAGAATTTTTACAAATTTTATTCTACAAAAGAAGAAATAATAATTTCATTCTTTGAAAGAGTTGATAAATTATTAAAAAAAAAAATCAAGAAAAAAAAATTAGGATCAAATATTAAGGATAATTTGTTCGAAATATGCATGACAAGATTAGATTTATTTAATCCTTATAAAAAAAATTTAAGGAATTTTTATTTTTCTTTTAAAAATAAGCCCGATCTTTTTTTAAAATTTTATAAAAGTTTTTTTAATAGTATGAAAATTAATTTAGAATTAAGTAAAATTAATATAAATTCATCTAAAAAAAATTTAAAAGTTTTTTTATTTTCTTCATTTTACCTATCTATTATTTATGAATGGTTCAAGGATGACTCAATTAATAATGAAAAAATAATGTCTATATTAGATCATAGATTAGGAATGATAGAAAAAATTCTTATTTAGGAATGTTTATTATCACTCTTAGTCCACCCATAGGAGAATTATCTAAATCTAAGTTACCACCATGATTATTAATTATATCTGTGGCAATTGTCATACCTAAACCTAATCCGCCGGTATTTTTGTTTCTGGATTCTTCTATTCTATAAAAAGGTTGTAAAACCTTTTCTCTTTCGTTCTCAGGAATTCCTGGCCCATCATCATCTATAATAATTCTTAGATAATTATTTATTTTTTCACATTCAATTTTTATATTTTTACTAAATTTCAAACTATTAGATATAATATTATCTATACATCTTTTCATTGAATTTGATTTTACTAATAAATTTATTCTTTTATTGTTTTTAAAAATGATATTTTTTTTTCCATATCTTTTAATTATTGAATTAATTAATTTTGATATATTAGTTTTTTTCACTTCTTCATTTTTTGCTCCTTTAGCATAATTTAGGTATTCTTCAACCATATTTTCCATTTCATCCAAATCTTTCTTTAATCCTCCTTTATTTAATTTTTTTAATTCTAAATTTAATTTCATCCTAGTTAAAATAGTTCTTATATCATGAGAGATTGAAGAAAACATTTTATTTCTTTGTGTAATTGAATTTTCAATTCTTTCTTTCATTATTTTAAAAGCGATTGCAACTCTTCTAACCTCTTTCGCACCGCTCGGCTTAAAATTTTTTGTATTTTTTCCTTTACCAAATCTATCCACTTCAATTGCTAATTTACGAATTGGTTTTATTTGATTTTTTAGAAATAGTAAAGCAACTATAAATAATATTATTGAAGCACTTATCATCCATAATACAAAAATATATGTAGTTGAACTATAAATTCTTTTTTTATTAGCTTTAAATTCTAAATATCCATTATCAATTTTAATTGTAACGATTATTAACTTTTTTTTATCATCAATTATTAAAAAAGACTTTTTTCCAGAAGCGCTTAAGCTTTTATCTAAATAATTTTTTAGATCTCCATATTTTTTTTTGTAATTATTGAAATTTTCATCTTCATTTTTATTTTGGTAAAATTTTGTAATTAATTGTAATTTTTCTGAAGCTTCATTAAGTATCCAATCTTTATTTTCAAATAATTTGTTTTTTTCAAAAGATTCAACCACTAATGTTATATCATTAACAAAATCTATTGTTCTATGTCTAATAATAGTATCCCAATGTCTATTATAGAAAATAAGAATAATAACAACTTGAAGTAATATTAAAGGTATTAATAAAATTAATATAGAACGACCTAAAAGAGTTTGTGGTAAAAAATTTTTTATCATTTTTTTTATAAAAATTAATTTAATCTATTTTTAAAACATATCCTCTTCCTCTTACAGTTTGTATATATGTTGGAAATTTTTTATTACTTTCTATTTTATTTCTTAACCTTGTTATTTGTACATCTAGGGCTCTACTACTAGCTGGAATATTTAAGATTTTTGATAGATCTTCTCTATATATTGGTTCTCCATTCTTTTTAGCAAGAATATCTAATAATTTAGTTTCACTTGAAGTAAGAATAAATCTTTTTCCATTTTTTAATAAAATTTCGTTTTTAAATGAATAAGTGAAAGGACCAAATTTTATTTTTTTTTTTATTTTTTTTGTAAATTTACTTTTTTGAATAAGATTATTAATTCTTAAAAGCAATTCTTTAGGTTCAAATGGTTTTGTTAAATAATCATTAGCTCCTAGTTCTAGACCCTTTATTCTGTCTTCAGGGTTTCCTAGCGCACTTAAAAGTAATATAGGTGTTTTAAAATTATTTTTTTTTAATGAGTCAGTTAAGTTTAATCCTGATTCTCCAGGCATCATGATATCAAGTATTATTAAATCAAATTCTATATTTTCTATTTTTTCTCTTGCTACTGATGCATTTTCAGCAGTCATTACTCTAAAATTATTTTTATTTAAATAATCATTAATTAATTCTAGAATTTTTTTATCATCATCAACAAGTAAAATATGAGGTAAATTTATTTTCATAATTTTTTTTTAAGAATATTTTTTGAATTTTTACTAATTAAATTTATTAAAATTTTTTTAAAACCATTTATAGATTCAGTTCCAGCATTTTTATATGCTAGTGCAATATTTTTTATTTGTTTTTCTATTAGTTTTTTTTCTATTTTAATACCTTTTTTTGTAAGATAAATATTTTTGTTTCTTTTATCTTTTTTTGATTGCTTCAATATAATTATTTCATCATTTATTAATTTATTAATTACTTTTGATAAACTTTGTTTTTTTATATCTAATATTGAAAGTAAATCTTTAATTGTTAAAAAATAATTATTTGAAGCTAGAAAAATTACAGCAAAATGTGTTTTGTTATATTTATATTTTTTTAGTAATGAATTAATATTTTTATCAAAATCTTTATTCATAAAAAATAATAATTCAAAAGCAGCCCTTAATTCTTTGTTTTTCAAAAATAATGGATTGTAAATATTATTTAAGTTTGTCATTTTTTATTTTAATATGTTTAATACTTAAATATTATTTTAACAAAAAAAAATTTTTTATTTATTTTTAAATAAATATAAATATGAAAAAAATAATGAGTTTTGATGATAGACCAGGATTTATTTGGCTTAATGGCAAATTTGTAGTCTGGAAAAAAGCTAAAATACATATTTTAAGTCATGGCCTACATTACGGAAGTTGTGTTTTTGAAGGAGCAAGAGTGTACGATAGAAAAATTTTTAAACTTAAAGAACATACAAAAAGATTATTCTATTCAGCAAAGGTTCTTGGCTTTAAATTACCTTATAAAGAACAAAAAATAAATAACGCTTGTTTAGAAATAGTAAAAAAACAAAAAATAATTAATGGCTATTTAAGGCCTTTTGCTTGGAGAGGAAGTGAAATGATGGCTATTTCGGCTCAGAATACAAAAATTCATTTAGCGATAGCTACATGGCCAATGGATACTTATTTTGATGAAAAAAAGAGATTAAAAGGTATTAAGTTACAAACAGCAAAATGGAGAAGACCTCCTGCTAATAGCGCTCCTACGGACGCAAAAGCAGCTGGTTTGTATATGATTTGTACATTGAGTAAGCATTATGCTGAAAAAAAGGGTTTTGATGATGCATTGATGTTAAATTATAAAGGTTATGTGGCTGAATCTACCGGATCAAATATTTTTTTTGTAAAAAATAAAGAATTATATACGCCAATAGCAGACTGTTTCTTAAATGGGATTACTAGAAAAACTGTTATACAAATAGCAAAAAAAAATAAAATTAAAGTTATAGAAAAAAAGATATCGCCTAAAGAATTACTGGCAGCAGATGAAATTTTTTTAACTGGAACAGCAGTTGAAATCACTCCAGTTTCTCAAATAGATAGTAAAAAATTTAAAGTTGGACATATTACAAAAGAACTTATTTATCTTTTTAGCAATTTTGTAAAAAAATAGAATTAATAGTTTAATTTTATCTTTTTTTCATCTCTTTTTTTAGATTTAACAAATATTTTTTTATTATTTAAATGTTCAGTTTTCCAAAATGGAGCTTTAACTTTTAGATAATCGATAATAAATTCACATGCTTTAAATGCATTTATACGATGTTGAGCAGCAGTTCCTATATAAACAATATTTTCACCAGGTTTAATTTTTCCGTATCTATGAATTATAATGCAACTATTAAGATTCCATTTTTTTAAAGCATAAATTTCAATTTTTTTAATTTTTTTTTCGGTCATTCCTGGATAATGTTCAATTTCTATAAATTTAATTTTTTTTGAATTATTTGTTGGCCTTGCAATTCCAATAAAATTTACAAATGCACCAATTTTTTTTTTTAAAATTTTTTTATTTTCTTTTGAAATATTTATTTTTTGCTTTTGTAATTTTATCATTTAACCTCCGGTAAAAGGTGGAAAAAAAGCTATTTCATCATTTTTTTTAATTTTACTATTTTTATTAACAATTTTTTGATTAATTGAAACACGAATATTCTTTGATTTTAAAAAAATTTTTTTATGTTTTAAACTTTTTTTACTCAACCATTCAATTAAACTTTTAATATTTTTTATATTAGAAGGAGGTTTAACATTTTCTTGTGATTTTCCTATAGTTTCTTTTAACCATGAAAAGTAAATTATTTTCATAATAATATTTCACTATATGGAACAAATTTTACTTTTGCTCCTTTTTTTAAATAGGTTAATTTTTCTGGAAGTTCTACCAAACCATCTGTTTCTACCATTGAGGTAAAAACCCCTGAGCCAGTATTAGGGTAATGCTTAATTTTTATTTCTCCATTTGAATTTTTTGATACTTTTACTCTTAAGAACTCTTTTCTTCCACTTTTTTTTTTAAAATTAAAATCCGTTGTAACAATAAAGTTATTTTCTTTTGGTGATAAAAACCCAGATAATTTATTTATTGCAGGTAATGCTATTTTTAAAAAAGTAATCATTACAGAAACAGGATTTCCTGGTAGCCCAATAAATGGTTTTTTAAAAATATTACCAAGCGCAACAGGTCTTCCTGGCTTAATCGAAATATTCCAAAAATTTAATGAACCATTTTTTTCTACAACTTTTCTAACATAATCTTCTTCTCCAACTGACATACCACCGGTAGTTATTATTAAATCACATTCTTTAGAAATTTTTTTTAAAGTATTTTTTATTAATTTTTCATTATCTTTTTTTATTCCGTAGTCTTTTACTGAGCAATTAATTGTTTCCAATAAATTTTTTAAACAGTATCTATTAGAATCATAAATACCATTTTTTGATATTTTGTTTCCTGGCTCAAATAATTCATTGCCAGTAGTAAAAATTCCAACTTTTAATTTTTCATATACTTCGATTTCTTTAATTCCAATTGATGCTATTAAAGCAATATCTTGTGCTTTTAGTTTGGACCCTTTTGTTAAAATTTTTTTTTTAGATTTAATATCTTCACCTTTTTTTCTAATATTGGCACCTTTAAAAATTCCCGGCTTTAAAATAATTTCAATCCCATTTATGTTGCAGTCTTCTTGCATAATAACAGTATCTGTGCCTTCTGGCACTTTTGCACCAGTAAAAATTCTTGCAACTTCTCCTTTTTTAATTTTTTTATTAAAATTTTGTCCCGCGGCAATTCTTCCATTCAATTTTAATGTAGTTTCTTTATTTTTATTTAGATCTGAATATTTAAATGCATATCCATCTACAGCAGTATTATCAAAAGGGGGTACGTTTAATTTTGAGAAAATATCTTTTGATAAAATTCTTCCCAATGATTGATCTAATTTAATTTTTTGTGTTTTTTTTATACACTTTATTCTTTTTTCTAAAATAGAAACTGCTTTTTCCAAAGAAATTCTTTTTTTATTATGTTTAAAACAGTCGTTTGATAATTGTGTCATTTTTTTCCTTCAAATTGTTTTAATTTTAAATAAGTTTTATAATGTTGAACTCCAGTTATTACTGTAATAATTGCTGCTAGCCATATAAGAAATATAACAAAACTTCCGTATATTTTTATTATTAATTTATAATTATTATCATTGAAAAAATCGTAGAAACAGAAGCCTAATAAGCCTCCAATAGCTAACATTTGTATAAAAGTTTTATATTTTGATAATAGACTTACATCGATATTTTTATTCTTATTCCAGCGTGATAAATTAAATCTTAAAAATGAAACTATAATTTCTCTAATTAATATTATTAAAAATGGAATTGAAAAAAGTAATTCTAACATATGTTGCCCTAATCTCATTCCAAATACTATTAAAAAACACATTGTTAAAATTAAAGTTTTGTCAGCAATAGGATCTAAAAATTTTCCAAAATTTGATTTAAAATTTTCTTTTCTAGCTAAGTAACCATCAAAAAAATCTGTTAAGCATGCTAGGATAAATATTATTAGAGTCCAATACATCTCTTCTGAATAAACTAAGAAAATTAAAAGTGGGCAAGCTAATAGTCTTAAGACAGTAAGTATATTTGGCATGTGTCTCATAATTTAATTCTCATGAAAGAAATTATATATCTTTTTTGCAATATTTTTATTAATTCCTTTAACTTTTTCAATTTCACTAAGTTGTGCTGTTTTAATTTGTTCAGAAGAACCAAAATATTTTAATAAATCTCTTTTTTTGTTTGGTCCTATTCCTTCAATTTCATCTAATATAGATTTGTTAATTTTTGATCTTCTCGTTCTATGGGACGTAATTGCAAATCTATGAGCCTCATCCCTTAGTCTTTGTAAGAAGAAAAGAGTTTTATCATTCAAATTAAATTTTATTTTTTTATTATTTTTTATATAAAAAGTTTCATTTCCTTCATTTCTGTTTTTACCTTTTGCAATTGATATAAGTTCAATTTTTTTTTCTAAATTTAATTTTTTTAAAATGTCTAAAACAGTATTAAAATGACCTTTGCCACCATCAATAATCATCAAATCAGGGTAAAGTAATGTTTTTGAACCTGTTTTCAATCTTCTATTGATCACTTCATAAATAGATGAATAATCATCACTTTTAGATAAAATTTCTTTTCTTTTAAATTTACCTTTTATATTAAATTTTCTGTAATTATTTTTGATAAAACCATTTTTATTAAAAGAAACCATAGCGCCAACTGCAAATTCTCCTGAGGTATGACTAATGTCATATATTTCTATAGTTTCTGGTAGTTTTTTAAATTTAAAAGCTTCTTTTATTTTTTTTATATATAAAGCATTATTTTTTTCTTCATTAATTTTTTTGTTTAATTCTTTTTCTGCATTTTTTTCAGCATCACGAACTATAATTCTTTTTTTACCTTTGATAGGAAATTCAATATTTATTTTATAACCAGATTTTTTATTTAAAGCTTTTATTAAAAGTTTTTTTTCTTTTATTGCTTTGTTTATAAGTATTAATTTTGTAACAATTTTATCTGAATAATATTGACCTAAAAATGATTGAAGTATATTTTCTTCAATTTCACTTTCTTCATGTTTTGGAAAATAATATCTTCCACCTAAATTATTTCCTCCTCTAAAATAAAAAACTTGTATGCAGGCTTTTGCTCCCTTTTTTTTTATAGATATAACATCAGCATCTCCTATAGACTCAATATTTATAGATTGTTTCTCTTGAATTTTATTTAATGCTTTAATTCTATCTCTTAAACTAGCTGCTTTTTCATAAAGCTTTTTTAAACTATATTTTTGCATTTCTTTATTTAAATTTGATTGAATTTTTTTATTTTTACCTTTTAAAAATTGAATTGTCTGGTTTGTTAAATCTAAATAATTTTTTTCATTTATTTTATTTACACAAGGAGCAGAACATTTTTTAATTTCATACAAAATACATGCTCTTGTTCTATTTTTAAAATAAGAATCTGAGCAAGATCTTATTAAAAATGCTTTTTGTAGTGAATTAATGGTTGTATCTACTGCGCCAGCTGAAGGATAAGGACCAAAATAATCACCATTTGTTTTTTGACTTCCTCTATGTTTTGATATTTGAGGCCATTTATTTTTAGAACTAATTAAAATATAAGGTAAAGATTTATCATCTTTCAAAACTATATTAAATTTAGGTTTATTTTTTTTTATTAAATTACTTTCAAGCAAAAAAGCTTCAGCTTCAGTTTTAGTTGTGATTGTTTCTATGTTATTAATTTGATGCACCATTCTTTGAATTCTATTAGATAAAGATGAAATATTTGTATAACTTGATATTCTTTTTTTTAAATTTTTGGCTTTTCCGATATATAAAATTTCTCTTTTGGAATTGAAATATTGATACACCCCCGGTCTATCAGTTATATTAATTAATTTATTTTTTATTATTTCTAAACCATTCATTTTGCTTAATTTTTATATCTTTTTAACATATATATAATTAATATCCACCAAACTTGTGGATAAATTTGTGTAAAAATTAGACATTAATATTATTTTTGGCTCATTTCCTTGCATTTTAGTGATATGATTAAAAAATAGGCATATATTAATAAGTATTTGATTATATTATACAATTACAAAGTCAAGATAATTTTATTTTTTTTATATTTTTAAATAATCTTTTTTTTATCTTTTACAAAAATGATGTGTAAAACTATTTATTAATGCAAATCTAAAATTTTTAGATAAATTATATATTTAGATTACATTATTCATCTATAATTTTTTTATTATTTCCTTGAGCCCAACCTAAATGTTGGCCAGAATCTATATTAATTAATTGTCCAGTTAAAGACTGTGATTTTAAAATATATATAACTGCATCACCTATTTCAGATGGATTTACTGATTTTTTTAAAGGAACAGAATTGTATTGTCTTTTGAATTGTGCATCTGTTTGTCTTTTACTTTTAAGTGTGGGGCCAGGACCGATTGCATTAACTCTTATTTTTGGCGCTAAAGACATAGCTAAAGTTTGTGTTAATGACCACATCATTGATTTTGTTAATGTATAAGTAGTAAAAAAAGGTGTTAAATTTGTAACTCTTTGATCAACAATATTAATTATATTACCATCAATTTTTTTCGGCAAATTCTTTATAAATTGCTGTATTAAAAAAATTGGAGCCCAAACATTGGTATTTAAATGATAATCCCATTTTTTTTTATTTATATTATTTATATCGTCTAATTCAAATGTAGATGCGTTATTGATAAGGCAATTTATTATTCCTATTTTTTTTTTTACTTTTATAAATAAATTCTTTAATTCTTTTTCATTGGATAGATTTGCTTTAATACAACAAACTTTAATATTATAATTTTCAAATTTATTTTTTAGAGATATAGCTTGTTTTTTTGATTTATTATAATGTATGGCAATGTTGTAACCTTCTTTTGCTAATTTTTCACAAATTGCCTTTCCAATTCTTTGAGAACCCCCTGTTATTAAAGTTGTATTTTTCAATTTTTTTTAAAAAATTAGATTAATATATAAAATATAAATAGATAAAAAGAAGAAGCCATAAATTCTATTAATTTTTTTTAATTTTAATATAAAAAAAGTAATTAATAATGTTGAAATTATTAAAAAATAAATATCAATTTTATTAATGTTTTCAAGGATTGATAAAGGTTTAATTATTTCTAATAAACTTAGAATACCAAGAATATTAAACATATTTGCTCCTAGAACATTACCTATTGCAATACCTTGAAGTTTTTTAACAGAAGCTAAAATTGCAGTTGTTAATTCTGGTAAAGAAGTACCTATAGCTAGCAATGTTAAACCTATTAATCTTTCAGATATTGAGAAATATTTAGCTATTTGAACTGATCCATTAACAAGAAAGTGAGATCCATAGATTAATAAAATAAAACAAAATAGAATTTTTAAAATTAAATAAAATAATAATTCATTATTTTGTGTTTTTTTTTCGTAGTTTTCAGAATTAATTCTTTTAAATACAAAATATATAAAAAGTAAGAAAAATATTATTGATAAATAGAAAGAATTTGTTTTTGAAAAATTTAAAAAAATTATTAAAGAAGGAAATAATAATACAAAAAAATTAATTTTTATTTCTAAATTTTTTAATTTTTCGAAATTTATTTGAATTGGATTAATTATTGTAGCTATACCAATTATTAAAAGTATATTTGCAATATTGCTACCAATTAAATTTCCAACAGCAATACCAGGATGGGGAGGTACTGATAAAATTGATTTTAAACTAGTTGCCAATTCAGGCATAGTTGTACCAAAAGCCACAGTGCATGTAGAAATTAAAAATGGAGATACATTTAATTTATTGGCCAATGAAATAATATTTTTTATTAGATAATTTGCACCTAACAATAAAAAAAATAAACCAAGAATAGTCAGTAAAATTGTATTTATTGTCATTTAATTTCTCTTTGATGTTATTAATTCTAAATCTGTTAGTTTTAATTTTTTTATTTTATCTCTAATTTTTGCTGCTTCTTCAAATTCTAAATTTGACGCATGATTTAGCATTTCTTTTTCTAAGTTTGTTATATAAGATTTCATACTTTTTTTATCGCTTAGATCTGATTTTTTATTTATTTTAACAGTATAATTATCTTTTTCATATACTGTCTCTAATATATTAGAAATTTCTTTTTTTATACTTTCCGGAGTAATTCCATTAATTTTATTGTAATTTATTTGTTTATTTCTTCTTCTGTTAGTTTCATTTAATGCTTCAGTTATGCTTTTTGTTTTTTTGTCTGCATATAATATTACTTTACCATCAATATTTCTCGCGGCTCTACCAATAGTTTGTATTAAAGATGTTTTTGATCTGAGAAAACCTTCTTTATCTGCATCTAAAATTGCAACTAAGCCACATTCAGGTATGTCAAGACCTTCTCTTAAAAGATTAATACCGATAAGAATGTCAAACTCTCCTGTTCTTAAACTTCTTATAATTTCAATTCTTTCAAGAGTTTCAATATCAGAATGCAAATATTTTACTTTTAAATTTGTTTCTTCAAAATATTCTGTTAAATCTTCAGCCATTTTTTTTGTTAAAGTTGTAACTAAAACTCTTTGTGATTTGCTAATACATTTTCTGGATTCATTTATAAGATCATCAACTTGGCTTTTAGCAGGTTTAATTTCACATATAGGGTCTATTAATCCTGTAGGTCTTACTAATTGTTCAACTAATAATTTTTTTGATTTTTTTAATTCCCATTCTCCTGGAGTAGCTGATACAAAAATAGTTTTTGGTCTCATTTCCTCCCATTCTTCAAATTTTAAAGGTCTGTTATCTAAGCATGAGGGTAATCTAAAACCATAATCTGCTAAATTTGATTTTCTTGAAAAATCACCTTTATACATTCCATTTAATTGAGGAATTGAAACATGACTTTCATCTACAAATATTAAAGAATCATTTGGTAAATATTCGAATAATGTTGGGGGAGGTTCGCCTTTTTTCCTACCAGTTAAATATCTTGAATAATTTTCTATTCCAGAACAAGTTCCGGTCGCTTGTATTGTTTCAATATCAAAATTTGTTCTTTGCTCTATTCTTTCTGCTTCTAAAAATTTTTTTTCTTTTTTAAAAAAAATTAATCTTTTTTCTAATTCAGTCTTTATATTTTCAATTGCTTTAATTAATGTTGGCTTAGGCGTTACATAATGACTGTTTGGAAATATTTTTACATAATCTAAATTAATATTTTTTTGCCCTGTTAAAGGATCTAAAGATGTAATATTTTCAATTTTGTCAGCAAAAAAAGATATTCTCCAACAACAATCATCATAGTGGGATGGAAAAATGTCAATAACATCTCCTCTTACTCTAAAAGTTCCTCTTATAAAGTTTATGTCATTTCTAACATATTGAAGTTCAACAAGTTTTGTTATTAAATAATCTCTTTTAACAATTTCACCCTTTTTAAGTGAAAATGTCATTGAAGAATAAGTTTCTGGCGAGCCTATTCCATATATACATGATACACTGGCAACTATAATTACGTCTTTTCTTTCAAATAGAGCTCTTGTTGCTGAATGACGCATTCTATCAATCTGTTCATTAATTGATGATTCTTTTTCTATATATGTATCAGTTCGTGGAACATAAGCCTCTGGTTGGTAATAATCGTAATATGAAACAAAATATTCAACTGCATTATCAGGAAATAATGATTTCATTTCTGAATATAATTGCGCAGCTAGAGTTTTATTAGGAGCTAATATTAAAGTCGGTTTTTGAGTTTTTTTAATTACATGAGCCATTGTAAATGTTTTTCCTGAACCTGTAACTCCTAGTAATGTTTGATTCTTTATATTATTTTTTAAGTTTTCAGATATTTTTTTTATAGCAGATGGCTGATCCCCTGAGGGTTTAAAAGAACTTTTTATATAGAATTTTTTATTTGATTTATTTTCTAAATTTGTCATTTTAGATTTTATTATTAATAAGATATTTTTTTTAAAATTAATACTATCTTTTTTTTTGAAAATTTATTATAGATTACTTATTAATTATGAGTTTCTTTTCTAAAAGAGTATCAAGAATACAACCATCTCCCACTATATCTATAACTTCAAAAGCTAAGAAATTAAAACAAGAGGGAAAAAAAATAATAGATTTTTCTGCAGGTGAGCCGGATTTTGATACCCCGGACAACGTAAAGGATAAAGCTATAGAGGCAATTAAACAAGGATTAACTAAATACACGCCAGTAAATGGTACAAAAGAATTGATAGAAGCAATATTAAGGAAATTTAAAAAAGAAAATGATTTAATTTTTGAATCAGATGAAATTACAGTTGGCTGTGGAGGAAAACAAGTTATTTTTAATGCTTTGTTAGCAACCATAGAAAAAGACGATGAAATTATTATACCTTCTCCATTTTGGGTTTCTTATCCTGATATGGCACTTTTAATTGATGGTAACCCTGTTGTTTTAGATTGTTCTTTAGAAAATAATTTTAAAATAAATCCTCAAGATTTGGAAAATAAAATAACAAATAAAACTAAATGGTTAATTTTAAATTCACCATCAAACCCAACAGGAACATTTTATAGCGAATTAGAATTACAAAATTTAGCAAAAATTTTATTAAAACATCCTCATGTTTGGATTTTATGTGATGATATATATGAGCATATTATTTTTGATAATTTAAAATTTAAAAATATATTACAAGTTGAAAAAAAACTTAAATCAAGAACTTTTGTTGTAAATGGAGTTTCTAAAGCATATGCAATGACTGGTTGGAGATTAGGTTACGGAGCAGGCCCAAAAGAATTAATTAAAGAAATAACTAAAATTCAGTCTCAAAGCACTACGCATACTTCTTCTATTTCTCAAGCAGCAGCTATTGAGGCGCTTGATAATAGCAAAGAATTTGTTGATAGAAATAAAAAAATATTCCAAGAAAGAAGAGATTTGATAGTTGATAATTTTAAAGAATTTGATGAATTAAAAGTTTTTATACCTGAAGGATCTTTTTATATTTATGTGTGTTGTGATAAAATTATTGGAAAAAAAAAAGAAGACGGAGATGTAATTAATAATGATCTTGATCTTTCCGATTATTTTTTAGATGAAGGAGTGGCTGTTGTTCCAGGAGAAGCTTTTGGTTTTTCGAATTTTTTTAGAATTTCTTTTGCAACATCTAATGAAAATATAGTTGAAGGGTGTAAAAAAATTATTTCTGCTTGTAAAAAATTAAAATCTTAATTTGCTATATATTTTTCTGCATCTAATGCTGCCATGCACCCCATACCTGCCGCAGTTACAGCTTGTCTATATATTTTATCTGTTACATCTCCAGCAGCAAAAACACCAGGAATACTTGTATTTGTGTTTCCATTTTTTGTGACAATGTAACCTTCGTTATCAAGATCTATTTTATCTTTAAAAATATTTGTTGCAGGATCATGTCCTATTGCGACAAACACTCCATCAAGATTAATTATTTTTTCATTATTTGTTTTTGTATTTTTTATTAAGATACTTTTTACTTTTTTTGGTTCATCACTTCCTTGAATTTCTTTTATATTATTATCCCAAATAATTTCAATTTTTTTATTTTTAAATAATCTTTCTTGTAATATTTTTTCTGCTCTTAATTTATTTCTCCTATGAATTAAATAAACTTTTTTTGCATGTAAAGTTAAATATAATGCTTCTTCAACAGCAGTGTTTCCACCACCTACAACTGCTACAATTTTATTTTTGAAAAAGAAACCATCACAAGTTGCACAAGCAGATACCCCATATCCTTTAAATTTTTCTTCAGTTTTAATACCTAGCCATCTCGCAGTTGCTCCTGTAGCAATTATTATTGATTTACCATGATAAATTGATTTACTATCACCAATTAATTTAAATGGTTTTGATTTAAAATTACATTCTGAAATTGTATCATTTATAATTTTTGTACCTACATTTTCAGCCTGTCCTTTCATTTGTTCCATAAGCCAAGGACCTTGAATAACATCTTTAAAACCAGGATAATTTTCAACGTCAGTAGTAATTGTCATTTGTCCACCTGGTTGTTGCCCATTTACTAAAATTGGCTTCATATTTGCTCTTGCTGTATATATTGCCGCTGTATATCCTGCCGCTCCAGAGCCAATAATAATAACATCACTTTTATAAGTTTTCATATTTTTATTTTTTTTTTTATTTTTTTTATAACTATGTCAATATCATTTAATGTTTTTGTTTTCTTTTTTAAAGATAATGATTTTTTTAAGTAATAAGCTAATTTTAAATTAATCAAATTTTTTATAAAGAAAGTAAATTTTTTTGATTTTGTAGGGATATTAATTATATACGTTGGTTTGCCGGTGCTACATGCTTCAGTAACCATAGAAACAGAATCGCTTGTAACTATAATTGCTTCTGAGAAACATAAAGCATTTATATAAGAAACTTTTGTTGAATTGGGTAAAATAAAAAAAAATTTTTTATTAATAATTTTCTTTTTTAAATATAAATAATCATTTTTATTAGTTCTTCTTGAAAATAATAAATAAAAATTAATTTTTGTTTTGTCTTCTAAATAATTAAGTTTGTTAATAATTTCATCTAGTATTTTTTTTGTAATTTTATGATGCCTGCTATTTCCACCAATTAATACAGTTATAAATTTTTTTTTAAAAGTGTTAGGTTTTTTTTTATTTTTTACATGCTGTTTGACATATTTTTTATTTATATTCGTTAATGCTCCATTTGTATTTATTATATTTTTTCCATTACAATTGTCGTGTTTCGGAACTATAACCAAATCAAAATTTTTAGTATTGATTGGAGGTTTTTGTATAAAAATAGAAAAAATTTTTTTTTTGAATTCTTTTTTTATTAATTTTGCATAATAAGCTGTATGTTTGCCGCATGAGATTAAGAATTTTGGTTTTGGCTCTTTTATTTTTTTTTTTAAATTTGGTAAAAAAGATAAATTTCTTTGAAAAAAATTTAGTTTTTTTATTTTAATTATTTTATAATTTATATTTAGTCCTTTTGCTAAAGAAATTGATTGTTTTTCGTGTCCTACTAAACCATCCGAAATTATCCAACAATTTTTTTTAGACACTTTTTACTATCCTGTTAATTTTTGTTTTTAGGAAATATTTTTGTAGAGATGATATTTTTAAATTTCTTTTTGATAAAGCTTTTATAGCTTCAACTGCAGCTTTTGCTCCTGACATTGTTGTATAATAAGGGATTTTATTATTTATTGCAGCTCTTCTTAAAGTAAAACTATCCTTTATAGCTTGGCTTCCTTCAGTTGTATTAAAAATAAGATTAATTTTTTTATTATTAATTAAATTTACAATATTTGGGCTACCTTCTTTCACTTTTTTTATTAAAACACAATCAATGTTTTTTTTTTTTAAAAATATTGCCGTTCCTTTAGTAGCTGAAATTATAAAACCTATTTTTTTTAAGTTTTTTACATGTTCAACAATAAAATTTTTGTCTGAATTTTTTACCGAAACAAACAAATTTCCTTTTAAAGGAAGATCGATATTTGCAGAAAGTTGAGATTTTGCAAATGCTTTTCCAAAACTAAAATCAATTCCCATTGCCTCTCCTGTTGATTTCATTTCTGGGCCTAAAATAATATCTGAACCATCAAATTTAGAGAAAGGAAAAACAGATTCTTTTACAGCTATATGATTGAATTTGTTTTTTTTTAGTTTGAAATCTTTTATTTTTTTTCCAATCATTATTAATGCTGCAATTTTTGCTATTGGAATTCCAGTTGCTTTAGCAACAAAAGGAACTGTTCTACTTGCACGCGGATTCGCTTCAATTATGTAAACATTATCATCTTGAACAGCAAATTGAATATTTATTAATCCTTTAACTTTTAATGCAAGCGCTAGTTTTTTTGTTTGTTCTTTTATTTTTTTTATTATTTTTTTATTTAATGTATATGGAGGAATAACACAGGCTGAATCTCCTGAATGTATTCCTGCTTCTTCTATATGTTCCATTATTCCTGCTACAAATACCTGATTACCGTCTGAAATTGCATCTACATCTATTTCAATAGCTGATTTTAAATACGAATCTATTAATAATGGAGATTTTTTTGTTATTTTAAGAGCTTGTTCGATATATTTAAAGAATTCTCTTTTTTCATTTATTATTTCCATAGCTTTTCCTCCTAAAACGTATGAAGGTCTTATTATTAATGGAAGTCCGATTATATTAAGACACTTTTTTGCTTCATTTATATTGTTAGCAGTTAAATTTGCTGGTTGCTTTATTTTAATATCTTTAATTATTTTTTTAAATTTTTTTCTATCTTCAGCAATATCGATGGAATCTAAAGATGTTCCTAGAATTTTTATTTTTTCATTAACTAAATATTTTGCTAAATTTAACGGTGTTTGTCCCCCAAATTGTAATATTAATCCAAGAAGTTTACCTTTTCTTTTTTCAACTTTAATAATTTCAATTACATCTTCTGGAGTTAGTGGTTCAAAATATAATCTATCAGAAGTATCATAATCTGTTGAAACAGTTTCAGGATTACAATTGATCATAATAGTTTCTATTTTTTTTTTTTTT